>Ga0187893_10000598_pt1 | contig 92127 bp, 81 predicted proteins | sample MA1701074metaG_FD_139574 | JGI IMG/M metagenome (GOLD analysis project Ga0187893, IMG submission 139574) | White microbial mat communities from a basaltic lava cave in the Kipuka Kanohina Cave System on the Island of Hawaii, USA - MA170107-4 metaG ... | reverse complement strand
CGGCCGCGGGGGCCGTCTCGCCTTCAGTCGCTACGCTCCTTGCGGCGAGACGGCCCCCTTCCCTTCCGGGTGGTCCCTTTTCAGGCTGCCGCCCCGGTCCCTTTTCATCTTGCCGTTCCCAAGAACTCCTCGTAGATGAGCCGCTCCCGAGGGCAGATGATCTGGTCGATCGTCTCCTGCTGATCGGGCGGCCGGCTCTCCGTCACGATGAACTCCGGCATGCTCTCGCAAACGAGCTCGTGAATGAGGGCGACCTCAAGGCCGACGTAGGCCTCGAACTCACGGTCGATGCAGACCGCGCCCCCTTTCGGGGCCCTTGACGCGTAGTAGGCGTTGATCCTGTCCTTCGCGATCTCCAGGTTCTGGCAGTCCTCGAGGGTCCGCCGCGGTTCGTCCATCCACGGCGGTAGAGACCCGCGGCGCCTCACCTGTCGCCCCTCACCGACTTGTGCCTGTCGTGCGCATCGTCGGCCTGCCGGCTCCTATAGGCATCGAGCAACGCGCGCTCGAACTCCTGTAGGGCCCGCCTCAGCCGCACGATCTTCGTGAGGGCAACGAACCAGTCCCCCGGGGACTGGATGGAGCAGTCCAGGCAGACGATCCTCGAGCAATCCCGGATCTCGAAGACGTTGTGTTCGCCGTCCGCCTCCCACTGGAAGGCGGCCAGACCATGCGTGGCGTTGAGGAATCCCCGATCGCGGTACACCTGCTCCAACCTCCTGCCTAGTACGCGCTCCGACGCGCTCGCCCGGGCCTGAATGCCCCTGGCCACGAATAATGACTCGGGATCCGGGATCCTGTCACCAGTTTTTCGGCCGGCACGGTTCGTTCCTGGAGTCGCACGACTTCCATGGGGCTGGAGAAGGAAATCACGTGACACTCCAGCCTCTCGGTCGTCAAGATGGAGACATGATCGAACAGCGCCACATGAGGGCCTTGGCGGGCCGAGGGGTTGCCCAAGGGGAAGCGGATCAACTCGTCGGGGAGGTCGAGGAGTTCCTCCGCCGAATGCTCCAGCAGAGAGAGCTCCATAACCTGCTGGGGCATCGTGAACCGGACGACGCCATCCAGGAGACGATGTCCAAGGCCAGTCACACGCTGCACGCGATCGACGAGGATCATCCGCGGTGGCCCCAGAACCCCGAGGCTTGGCTTCGCAGGATCCTCCGCAACACGCTGGTCGACATGGTGCGGCACGATCTCGACCATGCGCCCGCAGAGGCGCTAGAGGGCGTGCCCGCACCGCAGCAGGATCCTGACTACGGGATGATTGTGGAAGAACTCCTCCGCGCCTACGAGCAGGCCAAGAAGGACGGCAGGTTGACGGACGAGGAGGTCCAGATCTTCGAAGGGCAGATGTGGGGATCGGTGGCCGACGAGGCAGCCAAGGCGGGCGTCGCGCACGGCACCATTCGCAACAGGAGGTCGGGGTTGCTCAGAAAGTTGCGCGACCTCTTCCGAGAGATTCTGAAAGCTCCGGATGTGTTCGACAAAAAGGCGGCCGACTGGCTGGGCGAGGAGTACCGTGACTGGAATGGGGATGCCCCGATGATGATCGTCCTTGAGAGGCGTTTCCGCGATGCGCTCACGGGCCTCACAGCCCTCCAGAAAGAGGCACTCCTCGCGGATCTCGGAGCATTGGGCGCGATGTCCGATGTGAACGTCGCCCCTGAACGCGCTGCCGCACTCCAGGAGGCCTGGGCGATCGTGGACCGGCGCCTCCTGGGCTTGGCTCAGATCCTCGGTCACAACCGCGAACGGTACCGCGCGGCAATCACCGACGCTGCACGCAACCAGGGCCTCCTCGACGTCCACGTGGGGGCTCGCGGAACGAGGGTGGCCGGTCGCGCGGCCGCCGACACCTACACCGACGATGCGCCGGCCACCGCCATGAGGGTCTTTGTTGTGAAGGCGATCAGCTACGAGACCCGAACTCCCATGCCCGGCGTCTTCGAAGAGCTTCGCGCGGGTCGCGCCAGGATTGGCTGGTCGTACGCGGAGAACCTGGACCTCAGGATGCTCCGTGACAAGATCACGAGGGGCGAAGAACTGGAGGATGACGAGAACGGCGCGAGGCGTTGCCTCCGCTTTCTCACAGAAGTAGAAGCTGGGCATCTTCTCCTGTATCCGCACCAGCCGGAACGGGGGCTGTTCACTATCGTAATGGTGACGGGCGAGTACGACTATGCGCCGTCCTCCCAAACCCTCGGTGGGGACTTCCGCTCCTCTCGGCCCTGCGCGATCGTTGGTCAAGGCCCCATTTCGCTCGACGACCCTATCGTCCCCGCTCAGCTCCGGTACCGTCTCCAGCGCCCCGGCCGCCTCAGCGAGATCCGCGACATCGAGCCGCTACGACGCGTTCTGGCTGCGATGAACCTGGCAGGCCAGGCTGCGGCCGCCGGAAGCCGCCCCCAACGCCGCCGTATCGCGGACGACCTGGCGCGCGTGGTGCCCGATCTTCTCCGGCGCGAGTGGAGCCAGCATGACTTCACGCGTCATTTCTGCTTCGAGCTGTTCGAGAAGATGGGCCTCGACACGACCGTGCAGGAGGGGCCGGGTGACCAGGGAACGGATGTGCTTGTGACCGTGTCTCATCCCCTTCTGCTCGACGACTGCACAGTCGGCGTGCAGGCATTCGCCTACGAGGGCGACGTGTCCGCGCGGGCGCTGCGGGGCAAGCTCGACCAGCTGTTGGCGGGATGGGATGTCAACGGTTTAGACCAAGGCGTTCTGCTGACCACCGGCATATGCGGTAGGTCCGCGACGGACATGATCCACGAGCACAACCTGAGTCGGCAGGACCGCCGCGTGCGGCTCATCGACGGCCGCGAACTCACCGAGATATTCCTGCGGTACTTCTACACCTAGCGACGTCACGTACACCCGAACCCGGGGCCAGTTACGGGGTGCCCGCTTTTCGTGGCGACCCCCACAGCGTGAGCATTCGGCCGAGCGCGCCTTCGCGGGCAGCGGCGGACGGGGTGCGAAGACGGGATGCGCGAGGCCCTGCGAGCTAGCGGACTCGCGGGCGGCCTTCCGCCCGAGGGGCGTCAACTCGGCGATCCGGCTGGCGGGCGTCGTCGCGACCCGGAGGAGCACGCCATTAAGGTTTGCGATGGCGTCGACGCCGGCTGCATTGATGCTCTCGATCACCGAGCAGGTGGCCGAGGCCCGCCTGCCGCGGCCATCGGCGAGCCAAGGTGTGCTGTCGCCTCCGGGAGTGGCGCCGCCCCGCGCGGGCAAGGGTCCGGTGGGACCAGCCGACGTGAGAATGGAGGGCGCGCGCGAGCTCGAGCGCGCGAGCATGGAGAAGGACGAGGGGCGCGCCCCCCCCGCGACCTTGGGCGGGGGTACGGCTCCGCGCGCTCGACAGCCCGTTCGTCCTTCGGCAGGCGCGGCACCTCCGCTTGCAGGCGATCGCACGCACGCCGTCGACACCGTCGCCAGCCCCGCGAAGGACTCCTTCGTCGTCGGCGATGTGTGGATGGGCGCCGCGCACGCGGGATCGCAGGCGGCGCTCATGCACTCCGACCGCTTCGCCGCCTCCCTCGGCAGCGAATTCAAGCCCCCGGGCCCCTCCGCGGTGGCCGGCGAGACGCCGCGCCCCGACGCCGCGCCGGCGCCCGGCCTCCGGCAACTTGCGACACCCCCGGACTTCCCGGCGGATCGCGGCTTCGGCAGGGGGATCGCCGCGGCGCCGCCGGGTGCGCCGTCGACGCAGCGCACCGCCGCCGAGCTCGGCAAGGTGCCCGGCCGCCGCAATGCAACAGAAATCGCGGATGGTTCGTTGCAACGCACGAGCGTGCAGTGGGGCGGCCACGCCGGGCCCGCGGACACGACCGGCGTCGCGGCCGAGGGCTCGGGGTCGGGGCAGGTGGCCGCGAGCGAGGGAGTGCCGACCCCGGAGCCGATGGTCGCGACGGGCAGGGGGACCGCGCTCTACTCCGGCGGCAGGGGGGCCTCGGGGGGCGACCCCGGAGCGAGCGTCAAGCGTTGGGCGAGGGCCGACCACGACCTGGCGGCGGCGGCGAAGGAGCGCGGGGGCCTTGAGCGCAAGCGCGAGGAGAAGCAGGGCGCCCTGGCGAGCGCCGAGAAGGCGAGACTGGAGGCGGCAGCCGCAACGCGCAGGGCGGGGAACGCCGCCGACAGGGCGAAGGCGGAACGTGCCGAGAACGCGGCGATCGGGGTCTGGATCGCGGCCAAGCACGAGCTCGCGAAGATCGAGGCCGGGATCGAGGAGCAGCGGGGAAAGGAGCGTCGCGCCCGCGTCGAGCGCGACTGGAACGGGGACAGGCTCGACCCCGCCGAGAAGCAGGCGGCGGCCGCCCTCACGCTGAAGATGGACGCCGATCCCGCGTCGGAGCGGCGCAGGGAGCGCGAGGAGCGCGCGGAGAAGAGGCGGGAAGCGGCGGAGGCGCGTGCCGAGCAGAGGCGCGCGCGCAAGGGCGAAGCCTGGAACCGCCACCGGGAGGAGCGCCAAGAGCGGCTTCGCGAGAAGCGCCGGGGGAGGGAGGAGCGGCAGGAGGCCGCGCGGACGGCGCTCGCGCTGTCGCCGCCGGACTTCGCGAAGTGGACGGCGGCGAAGGCGTCGCAGCGTCTGATGGGCGAGGCGATCCGCGAGCAGCAGGCGATCGTGGACGACCCGAACACGACGAGCGAGGAGAAGGCGGCGGCCAGGAGGGAGATCGCGGAACTCGAGGCGCAGGAGGCGATCGCCCGCGCCGACCAGCAGTGGATCGAGGATGGCGGCTTCCCGCTCGACGAACTCGACTGCTGCAAGCCCGAGTACGCGCGCTGCCGGCCGCCGTGCCTCCCCGGGCAGAGATGCGACTGCGTCAAGCCCGAGCCGTGCGGTCCCTCGAAGAAGCCCCCCGGCGAGAAGGGGAAGGGCCTCCGAGGCGGGGTGCCGCCGGGGTTGCCCGAGGAGACGGTGACGCGTGCGAGCGAGGGCCGCGTGGACGACAAGAAGTCGCCGGAGGGCGCCGCGCCCGAGCCGAAGGCGGGGGCGCCGCGGGAAGCGAGGGGCGACGCAGCCCCGGCCAAGCCGCAAGGAGCGGCGGGCGCCGACCCGCGCGCGGTGAGCCCGGAGGGCGCCGAGGAGCGGTGGAGCGAGGCGCCGCCGCAGGACGACGGTGACGGGGAGTCCGAGCCCCCGCTGCCCGACAAGCCGGGCACCTTCGTCGAGCGGGGCGGCAAGTACTACATCCCGACGGTCGACGACGATCCCGACAAGAGGGGATGGTTCGGGGTCGGAGTCGGCAACCGAGACCCCTGCAAGGACGATGCACCGTCCGTGCTGGTCGTGTGGGAGCACCGGGCTGCCGGGCGCTTCGCGGTCATCCGCGACCGTGCGATCATCGAGCGTGTCTGGCGGGAGCTCTGCGCGCAGATCAAGAAGGGTCTGTCCATCGGGGAGTCGCTCACCGACATCAGTGGCGTCGAGATCGATCTGATCGAGCGGGGCGTCGCGTCTGACTCGTGGTTCCCGGAGCTCTTCGCCGCGGTCCTGGAGGCCGCAGAGTGGTTCGACGCCGCCAAGGAAATCGTCAAGGAACGGATCGAGGGCTACGTCGACCTCGTCGAGCTCGCAGCTCATGCGCTCACCGAGCCGGCGATCGTGTGGGAGGAACTTCGGGACGCGGTGAAGGAACTGCCGGCGAGTTTTGTGGAGTCGTTCCGCGACCGGATCGAGCGTGTCAAGAAGGGGGAGAAGAAAGCCGTTCTCGAACTGGCGATCGACATTGCACAACTGGTCTCGATGCTCACCGGCGTCGGAGCAGCGGTGGCTGTGGGCGGCGGCATGGCTCCGTTCAAGCAGTTGCTCGCGCGCATCGCGCGGCGCGTCCGGGAAGCACGCAAAGCCGTCGTGAACGGAACGCAGCGGGCGACGGAGAAGCTCGGGAGGGTCAGGGACACCCTCAATCGCGGCCTTACGGAGGCGCGTCCGGTTGCAGCACCGAAGCTCACGCGCGACACCCCGAAGCGCCCGCAACCCAAGGGCGAAAGGACCGACAAGTCTGCTCGGAAGGGCAGTGACGAGAGGCAACACCCGACGCGCCAGGATGAGAGGCCCCCCGGTGGGAGCGGTAAGGGGGACAACCAGCCCCAGGACGGCGCGAGCACTGCTGGGCGGCAGCCCAGACGCGGTACTCGGAAGCGTGAGGAGAAGCCGAACGGCGCAGGCAGCGACGGCGACAAGCGGCCGACGGACAGTGCGACAGGGGAGGGGACGAAGTCGTCCGCCGGCACCCGCAAGCCGGAGGTGGAGCCCCCGGGCTCTAAGGGCGACGCGGGAGGCGATACTTCCCGTGGGCTGTCAGGGGTCCGACCGCCGCGTGGTCGATGGCAGCGCGACACTGCCCACATGTCGGACCGAGCTGCCGACTACCAAGGCAAGGTCACGGGCCGTAGGGGCGAGAAGTACACGGTCAACGAACGAGATTTCGACGGGGTTAGCCCGAGGGGTGACGAGCTCTTGGAGGCCAAGGGTCCGGGCTACGAGTGGATGGTGGACACGCGAACTGGCGCATTCCGGCCGGGAGTGGATGTGGTTGATCAGTTCCTCGACCAAGCACGTGGGCAGCTACGGGCCGCCCCCGGCGCCAAGATCACCTGGCACTTCGCCGACAAGCGCGTGGCCGATGCGGCGCGCGCGCTCTTCCGCGAAAACGGCATCGTCGGGATTGACATCAGGTACACTCCGCCGTAGCAGTCGCAAGGAGAGCGAGATGATCCTAGGCGCATACTGGTCCCCCCGACGCGAAACGGAAGAAGCCGCGGCCAGTCTTGTTGCCACCTTCCTCCGCGAGATCGGGCGGATAGACATCGAGCTGGAAGCGTGGTTCCCCACGAGCAAGTCACCAAGCCGAGCCCGCGCGTTAGGTAAACTCGATGCCGCGGCGATTCGCCCCTACCTGCGGCGCATTCGCACGGACACGGACCGTCGGCCGGTTGAGGATCTAGGGTGGCAGGTGTCCCTGTGGAATGGCCACGACGCCAGCTTGCGAGCCACGCTCGGTCTCTTCGCTGCCGGTCAGTCGAATGCGGTCACTTTGAGCTTCACCTCTCGCGCTAGGGCGCTCAGCATCCGAGAGCAGCAGGAGATACTGAGAGTCATGATCCGGACGTTCGATCCTGATCATGCTGTGGCAACTAGCAGTCACGCTCTCGACGCGGCGGGAGCACGCCACCCTTGGGAAGCGGGCTGGATCCGTTACGAGCGGGGGGGCGACCTGCGCGCGAATGGTGTTACGCCCTAGCGAGAGTGTGGCGATGGCATCAGCGACGGATGCACATTACCGCGCGGCCGAGCGCGGATCGACGCGTCGAGGAAGTCGAGAATCGACCGGCCCTGTGCCCGAGGGCTTTCGTAAATTATCAGTACTAAGGATTCGCGCAAGAATTACTGTCAGAATCATGCCAGTGTGACCGATCTGTCAGGGTATCGACGACGTCGAACGCCGCATCCGGGAGAGGTACAGGCTCCAGCGAGCCTCGCTGGACGAGCGGCAGCGGCGCCGCTTCGCCGCGGTCGAGGCGCGGGTCCTGGGGAGGGGAGGGATCGGCATTGTCTCCCGTGCGACGGGCATCTCGTATCGCACGGTGCAGCGGGGCCTCCGGGAGCTCGACGCGACTGACGAACCCGCGCCCGGTCGCGTTCGCCGGCCGGGCGGGGGGCGTCCGAGGCTCGTCGACCTCGATCCCACGCTGGTGAGCGATCTGGGGGCGGCCGTCGAGCCGACAGCCCGCGGGGATCCCCGGACGTCGTTGCGATGGACGTGCAAGAGCACGCGAACTCTCGCAAGGGAGCTCCGGGGCCTGGGACACCGGGTCAGCGACTCGGCCGTCCGGGCGCTGCTCCATGAGCAGGGATACAGCCTCCAGGCCAACCGGAAGACGCGCGAGGGCCGCCAGCACCCCGACCGCAACGCGCAGTTCGAGTACATCGACCGCTCGGTCTCCCGGCAGATACGCCGCGGGGGGCCGGCGATCTCCGTGGACACGAAGAAGAAGGAGCTGGTCGGCGAATTCAAGAACGGCGGCCGTGCGTGGCGGCCCCGCGGCGATCCGGTCGAGGTACGCGTCCACGACTTCCTCGATCCCGCCCTCGGCAAGGCGATCCCCTACGGCCTCTACGACTTCGCGCGCAACCGCGGCTGGGTCGCCGTCGGCGTCGACCATGACACGGCTCAATTCGCGGTCGGCACGATCCGCCGCTGGTGGGGCCGGCTCGGTCGACCGATGTACCCCAAGGCGCGCTCGCTCGTCATCGTCGCGGACGGCGGCGGGAGCAACGGCGCGCGCTGGACGAGCACGAGGAGAAACGTCCCGACGACACGGAGCGACGAGAGCCAGATGAGCCTGATCGTGAGCGTTCAGCTCCTGCAGCAGTCGGAAGACCGACACGTTGGCCTGATGGCATACCTCCCGAGGAGGGCGCGCGGCTCACCGACAGAGTAAGATCCGAGCTGGGCGTAGAGTGGCCGAAGCGAAACGTCGCCGTCTCAGAGGGCGTTGTCGATGGTCAACCCGTTTCAATATCCGCTGTCAGCGGGGAAGCGTCTCCCGGTCGAACCGTCTCCGCGCCCACCACGCGGAGATTCACGACCAAGGACAGCGGCGCCATCAGCCGCGCCAACGACACCGAGGTCAAGATACTCGAGTCTCTTGCCGAGCGCCTGAACCCGAACTCGACCGGCGTCGTCAACATCTTCACCGAGCGTGCACCGTGCGCCCGTGCCGAGACGTGATCAATCAATTTCGGCGAGCGTTCCCAGGGGTTAGACTCAACGTTACACACGGAAACTAGGATGCCTAACCTCACCGTCGCTGAAGGGCTGCGTCGCCTTCGCTCAGCCGGCCTAATTCAGAGCGGCCCCGCGCACGGCTGCAGATCAACCGACATCGCTCGCATAGAGGCCGAGTTGGGGCAGAGCTTGCCAGCGGCATACAAGGAGTTCCTGGCGCACTTGGGGAGGTCGGCCGGATCCTTCCTTCGCGGGAGCGATTTCACCTGCGACCAGCTCTGGCGGATCAACCGGGAGGCTAGGGAACTCGTTCGGGAGCGCGGCGTGGACCTTCCGCGCGCCGCCGTCGTCTTCCTCATGCATCAGGGCTACCAGTTCCTGTACTTTCATGCAGCGGAGGGCGACGATCCCGAGGTGCACCGCTACGAAGAAGGTGGACCTCTTCAACGACTAGGCGTCAGCGTCTCGACTTGGTTTCTCAATGCGGCTGACGACGAGATCCGAATAGTGCGGGGCCTAGGTCGATAGCTCGCCGTCGGAACCAGTCGATGCGGCGGCAGCTACTATGACAGAAGCACTCACTGGAGCTGGCCGCCGACGAGCCGCGTGCCGTTTGACTCTTCGGCGCATCAGGAACCCGTGTAGGTCACCGGCAGCGGAGCTTGGTCGCGGTTCTGCGGAGCTAACACCTCCACGCTGGGCGGCTCTGCCAGCGCCGGTGACCCACGCGGATTCCTGATGCGCCAGTCGCGCTTTCTCCTGCCGGATTGCAGCAACGTCACCCGGCTCCGTACTCCCGCAAGAGCGTTTCCAGGGCGGTCAGGATCCGGGGCGCCTCGAGGGTCTCCGCGAAGGCGCGGACCAGCGCGCGGACCCGAGCGACGTCGAGGTCCGGCCGGGCGTCGAGGATTCCCTCGATGTCCGCGAGGTCGCGGGGGCGTCCCGCGACGGCCTTCATCACGACGAGATCCTCCGCCGTCGCCACGGGCAGGGTGACTCCCGCCACCCCTACCCGCGTCGCCCGCGCAACGACCTCCTCCTCGAAGGGCAACGCGCCGAGGGTCACGTCGACATCGACGCCGCTCGTCTCGTGCCGGAGGAGGACGACCTGGGACTCGAGGGCGAAGGAAGTGGCATCGGGGATGCGCGGCCGGAAGCCAAACTCCTGCGCGGTGCGCAGCAGGTGCTCGGCATCACCGCCCACCACGAGACAGTCCACGTCGCGCGTCAGGCGCGGTCGCCCCACGAGCGACGCCGCCACCCCGCCGATCACGGCCGCGCGGAGGCCCGCCGCGTCCAGCCACGCGCCAAGGTCGAGCAGGGCGGAGGTCAAGCCGGCGAGGGGACGCTCCTCAGCCACGGGCCTCCCGGAGGCGCTTCCAGCGGCTCCAGACCGCCCTCTCGTCCTCCGCGAGCCGTTCGTCCCAGCCCAGTTCCCGGACCGACGCCATCAGCGATGCGAGCTGGCGGAGTTTGAGCTCGATGGGCGTCGCGCGCAGTTCGGAGATCTCGCGTGCGCGTACGAGCTCCCAGCGCCGCTTGAACGAGATCGCCTGCTCCTTCGTCAGGGACGTGCCCACGTCACCAGTCTACTCTCTTGCCCGCGCGCGGACTCCGGATCCGCAGCATCGTGGTGACGCAGGGTCACTTGTTCCGGCGCCGGCCGGGGTTCGCGTCGGGGTTGCGCGGGCCCTCCGGCGGGGGTAGGTCGCGCTCGAGGTGGATGACGCATCCGGGCAGCGCGGCGCGCAGCGCGGAGGCGCCCTTCCCGGTGGCCTTGCTCTCCCAGAGGAAGAGCGATTCGAGGTGGCGCAGGCCGGCGAGGGCGGCGATGCCCGCATCGGTGACGGCGGTGCCGTAGAGGTTGAGGCGGCGCAACTCCGGTGGCCCGGACCTGCCGAGGGCGCCCACACCCTTGTCCGTGACGGCGGTGCGTTGCAAGTCGAGGCGGAGCAGCGCGGGCATCTTCGCGACCTCGGCGATGGACGAGTCCGTGACCTTCGTGTCGCCGAGCGAGAGGATCGCGATGTTCTTGCGCAGCGCCCCGAGGGCGGCGACGGCCCTGTCGTCGCCGCGGGCGGGGTCGGCGATGAAGTCCACGCGCAGCAGCGGGCTGCCGTCGAAGAGCGGCTCGATGCGCGCGCCCGTCGCCTTCGCGGCCGCTTCGATGGCGGCCTGCGGAGCCGCGGGCACGCCCTCTCCGACAGAGCGCCAGAGCGCGAACGGGTCGTTCGCGGACGGCTGCGCCTGCTTCGGCGCGGCCTCCGCGATCCAGCGCCGCAGGAGGTCGCGCTCGGCCTCGGGCAGCGTCTCGCCGTCGGGAGGCATCACGTCCTCGTGGTCGCCCGGCAGCGCGATGCGGCGCATCAGCTCGCTCTTCTCCGGGTGGCCCATGACGACGACGGGCTTCTTGCCCCCAGACCCCCTGAGAATCACCTCCAACGAGTCGAGGCGCAGGTCGCCCTTGGGCTTTCTCGCCTTGCCCTTGTACTCGGCGGCGTGGCACTGGTAGCAGCGCGCTTCGAGGATCGGCGCGACGTCGCGCGCGAAGTCGACCGGGTCGGCGGCGAGCAGCAGAAGCAAGAGTGTGGTCATGGCTTAGAAGAGCGCGAGCACCGGCGTGCCCTTGTCGGCCACGGTGAAGGGGCGGCCCGACGGCGAGAAGATCTTGTGTTCGAGCGGGAGGCCGAGCGCGTGCGCGATCGTCGCGTTGAAGTCGGGCACGGTGACCGGGCTCTCGACGATCTCGCGCCCCTCGGCGTCGGTCCTGCCGTAGGTGCGGCCGCCGCGGACGCCGCCGCCGGCCATCAGCGCGGAGAAGGCCTTCGGGTAGTGGTTGCGCCCGTTCGCGCGGTCCTGCGAGATGTCGGGGGAGCGGCCGAACTCCGTCGTCAGCACGACGAGCGTCTCGTCGAGCAGGCCGCGCGCGTCGAGATCGGCGAGCAGGCTGCTGAGCGCGCGGTCGACGGGCGGGCAGAGGTCCTCCATCTGCTCGAAGTTCTCGCTGTGCGTGTCCCATCCGCCGCTGACGACCTCGACGAAGCGCACGCCGCGCTCGACGAGGCGCCGCGCGAGCAGGCAGCCCTGGCCGAAGCGGTCGTCGCCGTACGCGTCGCGGACCGCCGCGGGCTCCTGCGCGATGTCGAACGCGGCGAGGTCGCTGCTCGACATCAGCTTGACCGCCTGCTCGTAGATCTTGGCGTAGTCGTCGAGCGCCTTGCCGTCGTACCGCTCGCGGAACCCGGCGTTCATCTTCTCGAGGCGGTGGATGCGGTCCTCGAAGCGCTGCTCCGAGACGCCCTCGGCGCGGCGGCTGTTCGACAGCCCCGCGGTGGGGTCGCCGATCGGCAGCGGCATCATCGACGCGTCGAAGAAGCCGCGCGACGCGGTGCCCGCGCCGCCGCCGACGACGACGTGCCCCGGCAGCGTCGGGTTGAGCCGCCCGCGCATCCGCTCGAGCCATGCGCCCATGGACGGGTGCTGGATCGTGCCGCGCAGCATGTAGCCGGTGTGCATGAAGTAGCGCCCCTGCTCGTGCGCGCCCTGCGTCGAGTTCATCGAATTGATCACGGCGACGCGGTCCATGCGCCTTGCGAGCAGCGGGAAGTGCTGCGAGACGCGCACGCCGTCGGCGCTGGTGCCGATCGCCTCCGTCGGCCCCTGCGTCGCGGCGCCCGGCTTGGTATCGAACGTGTCGAGGTGGCTCATGCCGCCGGCCATGTAGAGGTAGATCACGTTCCGCGCCGTCGCGGGGCCGAGGGGGATCGCCGCCTCCTCCGCCGCCGCGGCCAGCCGCGTCAGCCACGGCATCGCGGAGAGGCCGAGCAGCCCCTTCGCGGCGCCGGCGACGAAGTCGCGGCGCGTGCAGTCGTCGCAGCGGTCGAATTGCCTTTTGAGTCGCATCGGTGGTCTCCGCTAGCGGACGAAGAGGAACTCGTGGCTGTTCACGAGCGTCCAGACGAGATCCTGCAAGGCGCGGGCGCCGCTCTTCGCGATGTCGGGCTCCCACAGCGCGCTCTCGCCGCGCGTCGGCGCGCGGCCGAGCACCGCGAGGAAGGCCACGCGCACCTTGGCCGAGGGCTCCCTCGCCCCCTCGAGTTCCTTCGCGAGCAGCGCGCTCCGGTTGTTCAAGAGGCGCTGCTCGAGGAAGTCGTTCAGCAGAGCGAGCACCTGCGGCACCGTCGCGTCGGCGTGGGAGGCGTCGATGAGATCGCGTTCGGACTGCCCGAACTCCAGAAGCAGATGTCCAGGGGGCGCGGGGGAGGGGAGGTCGCTCGCGCGTTGCAGGTCGCGCAGCGCGCGCCCGGCGCGCAGCCGCTGCCGCTCCTCCGGCCCGGCCCCGGCGAACTCGCGGGACATCTCGGCGCGCCGCTCCTCGCGCATCTTCTGCTGCTCCTTGCGGGCGGCGGCCGGGTCGGTGTAGCGCAGCACGGCGATGCCCGCGCGCTCGAGGATCTCCTCGTGGGTCGCGTTCGCGAGCGTCTCGTGTTCGCGGTAGACCATCTCGGCGCGCGGGCTCTTCGGCGGCGCGAGCGTGCCGTCGAGGTCGGGGACGACCAGCGTCAGCATCGAGTCCCACGCCTGCTCGGCGGTCATCCGACGCATCAGCGGGCCGCGCAGGTCCGCCGCGTCGCCCGGCGCCTCCGCGGGCAGGCAGGCCTCGCGATGCCAGTGCCTCGTGTAGAGCAGCGTGCGCTCGAACTCCCGCAGGTCGAAGTCGAGTTCGCGGACGAGCGCGGCGAGGTGCGCGAGCAGTTCGGGCGCGGTGGCGAGCGCGTCCTCCTTCAGGTCGTCCACCGGCTCGATGAGCCCGCGCCCGAAGAGGCGCTTCCAGACGCGGTTCGCGATCACCGTCGCGAACCGGTCGTTCTGCGGCGACGTGACCCAGCCCGCGAACGAGGCGCGCGAGCCGATCTCCGTCGCCTCGGGCCCTCCCCCCCGGCGGCGCTGCGGATTGTTCCGCGCCCGGCGCGGCTCGCGGGCCGCGCGCGGCGTCTCGACCTTGAGCGCCATCTCCGGAGCGAACATCGCATGGGCGGTCACCCAGGTGCGGGGCTTCGCGTCGTCGTACTGGTAGTCGGCGGGAAGCTGCGCCGCGCCGGTTCCGTTGCCGTAGATCCCGGTCATCGACGGCTCGAGGGTGCGGAAGAGCGCGCGCACGCCGTTCTGCCCCCAGCGCTCCTGCGCCGCCCGCATCAGCGGGATCGCGCGCGGATCCTCCCGGGGGCGCCTCTCGTACTGGAGGCCGCCGGTGAAGGCGACCATCTCGAAGTACTCCTTCTGCTTGTGGGAGTCGAACGGGTGGTTGTGGCACTGCGCGCACTCGACCCGGGAGCCGAGGAAGAGCCGGATCGTGTTCGACATGTTGTCTTCCGGCATGTTGCGGTCGCGCATCAGGTAGCCGGTGGCGCCGTTGTCGCGGGCGTGGACGGGCCCCTCCGCCGTGAGCAATTCGCGCACCATGTCGTCGTAGTGCTTGTTGCTCGCGATCGCCTCCTTGAGCCAGTGGGCATAGGGCTCGCCGGAGATCTGCTTCGGGAGGCGGCTCTTCACGCGCAGCAGGTCGGCCCACCAGTTGAAGAGGTTGCTCTCGCGCCCCCGCGCCCCCAGCAGATCGTCGACGAGGGAGAGCCCCTTGTCGGCCCCCTTCGCGCCGACGTACGAAGCAAGCTCCGCGGTCGTCGGGATCCTCCCGAGCACCGCGAGGTAGGTCCGCCGCGCGAAGGTCTCGTCGTCGCAGGGGCCGTTGGCCCCAAGCTTCGCGTCAAAGAGCGCCCTCTCGACGAGCGCGTCGACGCGCGCCGCCGCCTTGACCGCTCCGGAGCGGTTCCGCGAGGCCTCCCCGGCCGTCGCGACGACCGCCGCCAGCACGAGCATGAGGGGCGGGGCGAGCCAGGCGAGGCGGCAGGTGTCCATCGCGATCCTAAACCCGGGGCGGCTGGCCGGGTTTCGTCCGGTCTCGGGGGGGCGCGGGGGGAGGGCGGGGTTCATGTCCTCTTCCCATGCTAGGCGCGATGAAGCGCGCCTGTCTTCTGTTCCTTTGGATCGGCCGGGCGGCCCTCGCCGGCCCAGAGGAGGTCGTCAGGGCCGCGGCGGAGGTGCTCGCGCTCCATGACGCGGGCGGAGACCCGGCGCGGGACGGTGCGCCTGCCGATCTCGCCGGAGGGCGTGCTGGGGCCCTCTCTGGCGCACCGGAAGAACCGGCGCCGCGGCGTCGCTTCAGGCGGCGCAGGTGGCGGTCTAGGCCGACCCAAGGTGGCTCCACTCCCGCTACGGGGCGGGCGGGCAGCTCCGGGGCATCCCCGGCCGACCCACCCGCACCCCCCCCGACCTCCCCGTCTTGCACCGGGAAGTGGACATGCTGGTAGACTTTCATGCGTCTCGGTTGCCGGCCGTTCCCAAGGAATCGACCCTGGCAGGCTTCCGCTTTTGTTTGTGCGCATTCGAAGTTCCGACCAGACCTTTCCGTCGATTGAGAAAAGGATTCAGGGCCGCGAACGGAAAGGACCATTTGCAATGGGAACGAAGATTTTCGTGGGAAATCTCTCTTTCGAGGCGACCGAGCAGGATCTGTTCGATCTCTTCTCGGCCGACGGCCGCAAGGTCGAGCGGGTCAGCATCGTGACGGACCGGGACACCGGCCGTCCGCGCGGATTCGCCTTCGTCGAGATGGGATCGGCCGCCGACGCGAGCGCGGCGATCTCCGCCTGTGACGGCCAGGACCTCCGCGGGCGTCCGATTCGCGTCAACGAGGCCAACGAGCGTCCGCGTGGCGGCGGCGGTGGCGGCGGCGGCGGCGGTGGCCGTCGCGGTGGCGGTGGCGGTGGCGGCGGCTACGGTGGCGGCGGCGGCGGTGGCCGCGGCGGCTACGGTGGCGGCGGCGGCGGTCGCTACTAGTTGCATCGCGGGGTCCGCGCGCGGACCACGGATCAACCCGGGGCGGGGGGAGCGGGAGCTTCCTCCGCCCCGGCCCGTTTCCTTCGACGGGCGCGCTACAGGATCAGCGCGCGCAGGAGGGCCGGCGCGAGCGCGCCGGCGCCAGTCGCGAGCAGCAGCGCCACGGCGATGCCGGCGCCGAGAACGAACGCGATCTCCCATGCGACCATCGCCGCGATGGTGTGGCGCGCGCAGCCGAGCTTGCGCAGCGTCTCGAACTCGCGGCGGCGCAGGCGGAAGCCGAGCGTGAAGATCAGCGCGACCGCGAGCAGCGCCGCGGCGCCGACGAGCGCGAAGCCCGCGGCAACGAGACGCCTCACCTTCGCGACGGTGTCGAGCAGGTCGCGCATCACCTCGGAGGGGACGAGGATCTGGCAGGGGTCCCGGGGATCGAGGTAGCGGCCCTTCAGGATCGTTGCGCTCTTCGCATCCCGCGGCACCGCGATCAGCGCGTGCACCGGGAGCGCGCCCGGCTCGCCGTGGAAGTGGAAGCTGCCGATGTTTTGCGGCGTCACCTCTTCGAACTGGACCACCGAGGCGTTGGCGACCGTCCTCTGCCCCTCCTGCCCGAGGATCTCCTGCGGGCGCAGCGCGGCGTGGCCGTGGGCGAGACCGGCGATGATCCACGCGGTCCGGATGTCGACGAAGACCGCGCGGTCGTCGGCGGAGTGGGAGCGGGCGAGGACGCCGCACACCTGCATGCGTAGCGGGTAGGTCCCGGCGAGATCGAAGAGGCTCCCGGGCGACGACAGGAGCCTGCCGCCCGGAGCAAGCCCCAGCGAGGAGGCGACCTCGGCGCCCACCACGCACTCCCCGAGCAGCCCGAGGGGCCGGCCCGCGGAGACGGAGAGACTCCGGAACCGGAAGTAGTCGAGGGTCGTGCCGACGATGCGGAATCCGCGGGCGCGAAAGGCGAGGTGGAGCGGGATCGCCTCCGCGAGGCCGCTCTCCCGCAGGCGCTCCACCTGCGCCATCGTCGTCGCCGCGGGCGGGTGGGTATCGAGGTAGAGCGCCCCGAGCACGAGGTCGAGGGGGCTCCCCTTCGCGCCGACGACGAGCGGCACCGACGTCGCGCGGGTGCCGAGTTCGCGGCCCATCCGCTCGACGGCCACCGAGAGGCCGAGCGGCAGGAAGAGGGGGATCGCCACGCAGAGGACGAGCAGCGTCGACCTGCCGCGGCGCGCAGCGAGGTAGCGCCAGGCGAGATGGAGCGGGCCGCTCAACGCCCGGCTCCCGTCGGGAGCGTGACGACGCGCCCGAAACGGCCGAGCAGCGCGTGGTCGTGCGTGACCATCAGCAGCGTCGCGTTGCGTTCGCGCGCCTGGGAGAGCAGCAGGTCGAGAACCTGCGCCTTCGCCGCGGGATCGAGGTTCCCGGTCGGCTCGTCCGCGAGCAGCAGGCGCGGCTCGGGAAGCAGCGCGCGACAGAGCGCGACGCGCTGTCGCTCGCCGTGGGAGAGCCTGTCCGGCGTGCGGTCGCAGAGCCCCCGCACCCCCAAATCTTCCGCAAGGGCGGCGGCGCGCGCACGCACCGCGGCGGTCAGCGCAAGCGCCGGATGGATCCGGTAGGGCAGCAGGATGTTGCCCTCTGCGTCGAGGTAGTCGAGGAGTTCGAACTCCTGGAAGACGAGGCCGATGTTGCGGATGCGGAAGTCGCGCCGGCGGGCCTCCCCGAGGGCCGTCAGGTCGGTCTCGCCGACGCGGATCCTCCCCGCGACCGGCCGCTCGATGCCCGCGATCAGATGGAGCAGCGTCGTCTTGCCCGAGCCGCTCGGGCCGACGATCGCGACGGTCTCGCCCCCCTCGACCGAGAGTTCGGGCAGCGAGAGGCGGAAGCCTCCTCCGGCGTAGCTGAACTCGAGCCCCTCGATCCGGATCATGCGGGCGCGCCCGCGCCTACTTGATGCCGAGACCGCCGAGCGCTTCCTTCGCCTTCAGCGCCGTCAGCGCGTCGTCGATCTGCTTCTGCAAGTCGGCGGGCAGGCTGCCCTTCATCGTGCCGAGCCGCGTGAGCAGCCCCTTCGCCCCGGCGTAGTCCTTGTTCTTCATCATGGTCATCGCGTCGGCGAGCAGCGCCTTCGCCTCGTCGACGACGCTCTTGGCCGGCGGCGTGGGCTCCGCGGGCGGCTCCGGCGGATTGACCTCGGGCACTTCCGGTTCGGCGGGCGGCTCCGGCGCCTTGACCGCGGGCGGTGCGGGCTTCTTCTCCTCGCCGCCGCATGCGAAGAGGATCGCGCAAGAGAGCAGCAGGGTCGCCAGTCGGATCGGGGGGTGGATCAAGCTCTTCATGGTTGCTGACAGTAGGGGAGCCGGAGGCAGGTGTCCAGCGCCGGGCATCGCGATGGACCGTCTCGCTTCGGGACGACGGGTCCGGACGCGCTCCCCATCCGCGCGCCGGACGCGGTAAGCTGGGCCCATGCTGCGACCCCGACTGTCCGCGCCCTGGGCGGCGATCCTGCTCGCCGCGCTCCCGGCGGGCGCCGCACCCGCGCAGGAGTCGGCCCGCGGGCCGCTGGACGAGGCCGAGTTCGTCGCGCTGCATCGCGCGCTGCAGCCCGACCGCGACTTCGCGTGGGAGCGCATCCCGTGGAGGCTCGACCTGCTCGCCGCGCGCGAGGAGGCCCGGCGCGAGGGGATGCCGCTTTTCATCTGGTCGCTGAACGGCCATCCGCTCGGCTGTTCGTGAAACAATGGGGTCGTGGATCGTGCATCCACGTTCGAGGACGCGATCGCGATCCGCCTGCTCCAGGACGAGTTCATCCCCGTCGCACTCGACGCGTGGTACTGCGTGCAGCGCAAGGACACCCAAGGTGAGTTCTACCGCGCCATCGTGAGCCAGGACGCGGAGATCACGCCGGACCGTTCCACCCAGGGGTTCTACGTGGCGCACGCGGATGGAACCCTCGTCTACGCGTGGTACAACCGCGGCCCCGGCATCCTCGGGCCCCACGTCGGAGGGGCGCTGCGGCGAGTGCGCGACGGCTCCCTGCCCCCTCGGGGCAGGTTCCCGGAGCAGGCGGCCGGGACTCCCGACGTCAAGTTCGACCGCAAGCCTCCCGCGGGAGGCCTCGTCGTGGACGTCTTCTCGCGCATCCTCGACGGCGACTGGTCGGAGGGCCCCGACGGGACGGCCGGGCGCATCTGGCGCGAAGCCGCCGGCCGCGACCGCCTCTGGATCCGCGCGGAGGAGGCGGGCGCATTGGCGCGCGGCGAGTTGCCGGCGGCGCTGCAACGGCGCATCGCGCGCTTCCATCTCATCGACAACACCCGGGGCACACCGCCGGTCTGGTCGGGTGCCGAGGTGAAATCGCTTGAGATGCGCCTTGAGCGCGATGGGTCCGGCGAGGCCGGTGCCGGCCGCTATCGCCTCGCCGGGTCGGTCGCCCTCGCGACGCAGGACGGCAAGCGCGGCTACGAGGCCGACCTGTTCGGCCACATCGGGGCCTCGGCAGGCGGGGAAATCCTGCGCTTCGATCTCGTCGCGCGGGGGACCGCCTGGGGGGCGGGCCCCTACACGGGCAACGGCCCGAAGGGCCGGTTCAAGCTCGCGATCGCCTTCTCGCTCGCCGGGAAATCGGACCCGATGCTGATCCCGCCCCTCGGATCCCGGATGCTCGACGCCTACTGGGACGCCGAGTAGGACCGAATGCCGAACCTCCGGCGCCGATGCGCCGTTACCTCGGGGTGGAGGTAGCCATGCGACGCCTGTTCCCTGCCCTGACACTCCTCTTCGCGCTGCTCGGATCGGCGGGCGCACAGGAGGCCCGGAGTCCCGACACCCTCACGCGCCTCGCGATGGAGGCGAAGCTGAAGATCGGAGACCTGCTCCGGGAGAAGGGCGATCTCGACGGGGCGCTCAAGGCGTACGGCGAGGCCATCGCCCTCTACGAATCGATGGGGGCGCGGGGGGCGGAGGCGCCCGTCGAGGCGCCGGGCGCCACCGCCGACGTGGGAGCGGCCATCCGGCAGGGTCTTGCGTGGCTTGCCGCCCATCAGGACGTGGCCGAGGACGGGAAGTGGGATGCCGACGGATTCCATCGCCACGATCCCGCGGGAGAGGCGTGCGACGGCCCCGGCGGGGCGCTCTACGATGTCGGCGTCACGGGCCTCGCGCTGCTCGCGTTCCTCGGGAGCGACCACACCGACCGGGAGGAGGGCGCCCAGAACCCGTACGGGATCAACGTGAGGGCGGGACTGCGCTACCTGATCTCCTGCCAGGACGACGAGGGGTGCTTCGGGGGCCGCGCGGGCCAGCACTTCATCTACAACCACGTCTGCGCGACGTTGGCGATGACCGAAGCCCTCGCGCGGACGCGGAACCCGCGCTACCGGGCCCCGGCGCAGCACGGCGTGAACTTCATCCTCCTCGCGCAGAACCCCTACCTCGGCTGGCGCTACACGCCGCGCAGCGGCGAGAGCGACACCTCCGTCACCGGCCTCTGCATCCTCGCCCTCCGCGCCGCGGAACAGGCCGGGCTCGCCGTAGACAAGAACGCCTTCCTCGGGGCGCTCGCGTGGGTAGTGAAGATGAGCGACCCCGAGCATGGGCAGGTCGGCTACCACACCCGGGGGGGCCAGAGCGCGCGCCCCGAAGGGCAGATGGAGCGCTTCCCCGCCGAAAAGAGCGAGGCGATGACGGCGAGCGGCATCCTGACGCGGATCCACTGCGGAGAGAATCCGCGGGCGACGCCGGCGATCATGAAAGGGGTCGGGCGCTGCCTCGACCGGATGCCGGTCTGGAATCGCGAGAGCGGCGAGATCGACCTCTACTACTGGTACTTCGCGACCCACGCGCTCTTCCACACGGGAGGCAACGAATGGAATCGATGGGTTCCGCGGGCAGTGACCGCGCTGCTCGCCGGCCAGCGATCACGCGCCCCGGGTGCCGCGGCCTTCGCAGGCTCGTGGGATCCCGTGGATCCTTGGGGCCCCGACGGCGGACGCGTCTACTCCACCGCCCTTGCCGTCCTCACGCTCCAAATCGTCGACACCCGCCGAGCCCCCGCGGCCCGCTGATGCCCCCCCAGAGTCAGCCCAAGTAACCTACTTGGGCACCATCTTCGCCCCTCATCACGAGGGGGCGGGCGCGTCGCTCGGGACGCTCTTGGTCTTCGCGCATCCCGCGTGGGCGCACTTGAAGGTCGCCTGCGTGCTCGAGGTGTCGGCCTTCTTGTCGGAGGCGCAACCTACTCCGAACCCGATGGCCAGCGCGACCGCGAGAACTCCGATCGATACGCGTCGCATGGGGGCTCCTTTCCTGCGGTAGCCCCGATGCTAGCACGACACTGAATCGATGATTCCGATAGTCACCATCGGGGATTCACCCCGCCCGCCGCCGTGGCCGGACCCCGCCACCGCATGTACGCGAGCAGCAGCAGCGCGATCAATCCGAGGCCGCAGCAGATGCCCCACCAGAGGCCCGCGAGCCCCAGATCGAGGCCGAACCCTAGCCAGTAGGCGAGCGGGAGGGCGCAGAGGTAGTAGCCGACGAGGTTGAAGAGGGCCGCCGGGCGCGGGACGCCCATGCCCCGGAGCACGCCACCGCCGATGACCTGCGCCCCGTCGAAGACCTGGAACGCGCCCGCGATCGGGAAGATCGCCGTCGCGGCGGCGACCACGGCCGCATCCGCGGTGAACGCCGAGGCCAGCTCGCGGCGGAAGAGCAGCATGCAGACCGCGGAGAGCGCCATCACCGCGCCGCCCATCGCGAAGGCGATCCATGCGGAGCGCTGCGCGTCGGCGGGCCGCTGCGCACCGAGCAGATGGCCCACGCGGGTCGACGCGGCTACCGAGATCCCGAGCGGCACCATGAACGTGAACGACGCGATCTTGAGCACGATGACGTGCGCGGCGACCGCGGGCCCGCGCAAGAGGCCCGCGAGGCTCGTGATCGCCGCGAAACCCCATACTTCGAGTCCGAGTTGGAGCGCGGTCGTGCGGCCAAGCCGGAGCACCCGGAGCAGCCCCGTCGCGACGCACCCCCGCGTGGGGCGCGCCGGGCGCCAAAGGAGCAGCCCGAGCGCGATCGCGAGAAAGCAGCGGGTGAGGCCGGTGGCGAGCGCCGCCCCCCGGACCCCCCGCGCTTCGAACCCCCAGTGGCCGAAGATCAGGACCCAGTTCAGCCAGAGATTCAGCAGATTGGCCGCGGCGACGGCGAGCAGCGGCGGCAGCATGCGGCCGCACCCTTGGAGGTAGCCGCGCATCGCCGTGAACAGCAGGAAGGGCGCGATCGAGAAGATCTGCGCGCGCGCGTAGGCGGAGGCGAGTGGCAGCAGGTCGGGGTCCTGCCCCGCGAGCGCGAGGATCGGGCCCGTCCACCACCAGAGCATCGCGAGCGGCGGCGCGGCGATCAGCGCGACGAGCAGGCCGTGCCGGAGCGCGCGGCTCGCCTCCTCGTGGCGGCCGGCGCCGTGCGCCTGGCTCACGACGGGGTCGATGCCCATCACGAGGCCGATGCCGAGGATGAGGGTGCTGAAGACCCACATGTCGGCGATGGCGACCGCGGAGAGTTCGCGCGACCCGAGACGGCCGACCATTCCAGGTGTCGACGAGTCCCAGCGCCATCGAGCCGACCTGCGCGAGCACGACCGGCCAGGCGAGCCGGAGCAACGTCGCGAATTCGTGACGGAGGGGGGACACGGGCCTCGAATCCTACGCCCCAGGTCCCGCCGGGCGGGTCAACCGGGAGCCCGGGGCGGCCGATAGGAACGCATGGCCACAAGCTCCAAGACGAAGGTGAAGGCGAGGACGAAGGTCAAGCCCCGCTTCAAGAAGGTGACCCCGAAGGCCGAGCAGCACCTCGCCGAGAAGGAGGCGGAGCTGACCGTGCACGACGGCAAGCTCGTCGTGCGCCTCTCGCGCGAGTCCCACCCGGAGGTGTTCGATCTCGACCGCCTGACGAAGCAGGTGCGGAAGATGATCGATACCTACAATCGCAAGCGCAGCGCCCGCGACCTCTGCGAGTTCCTGCTGGAGACGGAGAAGAGCCTCCAGATCATCCTGAAGAACCAGCTTGAGGACGCGATGCGCAAGTATCTCGTCTAGGATGCCGTCGGGCGCGTGGCGGTCGACGGCGGGGACGTCGAGGGTCGACGCGGTTCCCGGCCGGATCGAGGGGGGGCGCGGGGGGGCGCGCGTGGCGGAGTTGACAGCGGCGGTGTCGCCTCTAGACTTGGCCCTTTGCACCCTTGCGGGGGTGTAGCTCAGTTGGTTAGAGCGCTAGCCTGTCAAGCTAGAGGCCGCGGGTTCGAGTCCCGTCACTCCCGCCACCCTTCGCCGAGGCTACGGGTGGCTGCGCCGCGGGGGCTGAGGGGGGCGAGGGGGGGGGCGAGGATGGTCGTCGGCGCGGGCGACCTCGGGTTTCCTGGGGGCGGGGTGCGTGGCGCGAGGCCGGCCGCCGCAGCCGACGGCTGCGCGCGCCTCGCATGCATAATGGCGCGATGTTCGGAGGCATCGCAGCCGGAACCGGCGGGGACCGCATCCATCTCGCGACCAGCGACGGCCATGTCGTGACGCTGCTCGTCGACTCAGGCGAGGTCTGCGGCGAGTTCACGCTGCACCCCTGCGCGCCCGCCCACGTCGGGATCAGCGCGTGTGCGTCGGATCGCGACGGGACGCTGCTGCTCGCGGACCGCCTGCACAAGACCGTCCGCCGCTTCGGGCTCGACGGCCGCGCGCTCGGGCGGTTCGGCGCGCGGGCGACGCCGGGCATCTCCCTCGCGGACCGCCCCGGCGTGCTCGATGACCCCTGCGCGCTGCTGCCCCTCGACGACGCCCTGCTCGTCGGCTGCGGCGGCGCCTCGATGCAACACGGCGTGCAGCGGTTCGGCCGCGACGGCGCCTACCTCGACACGATCATCGGACCGGCCGCCGAGTGGCGCTCGGTGCTCGGCCTCGCGCTCGTGGACGACGAGATCTGGGTTTCCGAAAGCGGCGCGGACGCGCTGCGGCGCTTCTCCGGCACCACGTTCGTCGGCAACGTCCCCCTCCCCGGTGAACTCCGCCGCCCCTTCCGCATCGCCTCCGACGGCTTCGGAGGCGTCCTGCTCCTGCTCGCGCCCGAGACCGAGGAGGAGCAGGCGGTCTGCGGCATCGCGCGCATCTCCCGCGACGGGACCTTCCGCGGTTGGCTGGTGGAGGCGGGCGAGCGAGGGGGCCATGTCGAGTTCCCCTTCGATCTCGCGGTCCTTCCCGACGGGCGATTCGTGGCGGCCGACCTCCCGCTGGGCACGCCGCCGGACGTGCGCCTCCAACTCTTCGGTCCGGACGGGCGCCACCTGGGGACGCTCCTCGACGATGCCGTCGCGCTCGTCGAGAAGCAGACCGCCTGGTTCAGCCGCCTCGCCCGCGAGGGGACGCCCTACGAGCGCGCCCGCGTGCACCACTACCACGGCGGCGGCGAGGCGGGCCACTTGGGAGAGGCCGAGCGCCTCTACCGGGAGGCGCTCGCCGCGGAGCCGACCGCGCTCCTCCCCCGCCTCGGACTCGCGACGCTGCTGCTTGGCGCTCTCGCGCGCCCGGAGGAGGCCGAGGGCGAGTACCTGGAGGCGATCCGCCACGGCGGCGACAGCGGCGATCTGCTGGCCCGGGTGGCGGAGTGCCGCCGCGCGCGAGGCGAACTCGACGGCGCGATCACGGTGCTGCAGAGCGCGGTCGAGAGCGACCGCCCTCCGGAGGAGTACCACCGCCTGCTCGACCTGCTGGGCACCTACTACCTCGAGAGGGCTGGCGAGAGCCCCGAAACCATGATCTAATCCGCGGCTCGGTAAGCCATGGCCAAAAAGAGCAAAGAAGCGCGCGGCTACGTGATCCTCGAATGCAAGGAGACGGGCCAGCGCACCTACATGACGCAGAAGAACCACAAGACGGGCTACAAGCTCGAACTGAAGAAGTACAACCCGCTCCTGCGCAAGCACACGGTCTACAAGGAGCGCAAGAAGTAGCCGCCGCACGCATGAGGCTCGTCGTGGATGGAGGGGGGGCCGGGGGGAGGCTCGACCGCTTCCTCGCCGCCGCGCTGCCGGACGTCTCCCGCGCCGCGGTGATGAAGTACCTGAAGGAGGGCAACGCCCTGCTGAACGGGCGGCGCGCACGCGGCGGTCTCTTCGTGCGCGAGGGCGACGAGATCGACCTGCCCGACCTCGACGCGGCGCTCGACCGCATCGGCCGCGGCCAGCCCGAGGGGCAGCCGGCGGTGCCGCCCCCCGCGCCCCCCGACATCTCCCTCCTCTACGAGGACGAGTACATCGTCGTCGTCGACAAGCCTCCGGGCCTCGTGATGCACCCGGGCACCGAGCACGAGGACGAGGGGCTCGACCTGATCCTGCGACGCCACTTCGGCCCGTCCACGAGGCTCGTGCACCGGATCGACCGGGACACGAGCGGCGTCGTGGTCGCCGCGCGGGGTCACCCGGACGCCGCGCGGCGGCTCGCGGAGGCGTTCCGCGACGGCGACGTCGAGAAGACCTACGGCGCGCTCGTGGTCGGCACGCCGGCGCCCGCGGAGGGGACGATCGACGCGCCGCTGGTCGACACGCGCCACGAGGGGGAGCGGGTGCATGTGGACCCGCACGGCAAGCCGGCGCGGACCGACTACCGGCTGGTCGAGGCCTTCGCGCGCTTTTCGTGGCTCGAACTGCGGCCGAAGAGCGGGCGCCGCCATCAGATCCGCGCGCACCTCGCCCACATCGGCCACCCGCTCTGCGTCGACCACGTCTATGCGCGCCGGCGGCGGATGCGGCTGCGCGACTTCCGCCCGGACCTTCCGCGCACGTGGAAGAACCCGATCATGCTGGGGCGCCAGCCGCTGCATGCGATGGCGCTGACGCTGCGCCACCCGAAGACCGGCGCCGACGTGACCTTCCGCGCGCCGCTGCCGGCCGACCTCGCCGCCCTGCTGCCGCTGCTGCGCGCTACCGCTTCGTCTTGACCCGCTTGCTCTGGCGCATCAGGTGCGAGCAGGGGCGCTTGAAGTGGTTCGCCTTCTTCGGGCGGCGGTTGTTCTTCGCCATGGGCGGCAGGATATGCGAAATGGGCTCCGAACCCAAACAACCGTTCTAATGGGGAGGCCGATGGACCCGAGCGCGAAGATCGCCCGATTCGCCGACGCGGTGGCGCGCCTTCGCGCCGAGATCGGGAAGAGCGTCGTCGGCCAACAGCGCGTCGTCGGGGACATCCTCGTCTGCCTGCTCGCCGGCGGCCATGCGCTGCTCGAAGGGGCCCCGGGCCTCGGCAAGACGCTGCTGGTCCGGACGCTGGCGCGCTGTCTCGCGCTGCGCTTCTCGCGCATCCAGTTCACCCCCGACCTGATGCCGGCCGACATCACCGGGACCAACATCCTGCTCGAGGAGGGCCGCGGCGGCCGGCGCTTCGAGTTCCAGCGAGGGCCGATCTTCGGCAACGTCGTGCTGGCCGACGAGATCAACCGCGCGACGCCGAAGACGCAGAGCGCGCTGCTCGAGGCGATGTCGGAGGAGGCGGTCACCGTTGCCGGCGTGCGCCACCCGCTCGAGCCGCCGCTGATCGTGCTCGCGACGCAGAACCCCATCGAGATGGAGGGGACCTACCCGCTGCCCGAGGCGCAGCTCGACCGGTTCCTGATGAAGATCCTCGTCGACTCGCCCGACGCCGAGACCATGGTCAAGATCGTGGAGTCGACGACGGGGGGCCCGGGGGCGGAGCCCGAGCCCGTGCTCGACGGTCCCGGCGTGCTGTCGCTGCGCGCACTCGTGCGCGAGACGCCGATCGCCGCGCCGCTGCTCCGCTATGCGGCGAATCTCGTGCGTGCGACGCAGCCGGAGGCGCCGGAGGCCGCCCCGGTGGCGCGCAAGTACGTGCGCTACGGCGCGGGCGTCCGCGCCGCGCAGGCGCTGGTGCTGGGGGCGAAGGCCCGGGCGCTGCTCGACGGCAGGGTCCACGTCTCCTTCGACGACATCGCGGTTTCGGCCAAGCCCTGCCTGCGACACCGTCTCGTGCTGGGTTTCGAGGGCGAGGCGGAGGGGATCGCCCCCGACGCGATCATCGATCGGGTGCTGGAGTCCCTGCCGCGCCTGCCGGACTCGGTGACCAGGCTGGGGAGGTAGCGGGGGGCTCCCTCCGCCCGACCCCGGGGGTTCCCGCGGCCCCCTCCTTGGTTAGGATGGGGGGGTGCCCGCTGCCACCAAGCGGCCGATCCTGAGGCGGATTCTGCGCCTGCGTTGTCCCCAGTGCGGCAACGGGCGCATCTTCCGCAGCCACTTCGTCCGCGCGAACGCGTGCAGCCATTGCGGCTGGCGCTTCGAGCGGGAGGCGGGGTTCTGGGTCGGCGGTGCCGAGGTGCACATGTTCCTCTCGTACGGGCTCTCGGTGCTGCTCTTCGTGCCGGTGCTGATCCTGTTCGGCGACCCGGTCTGGGTGAAGGTGGGCGCGATCGCGGGCCACGCGCTGCTCTCGCTGCTCCTCTTCCGCTGGTCGCGGGCGGCCTTCATCGGCATCGACTACCTGATCGATCCGGATGCGGGGGAGGCTCGAGACGACGGCCACGAGGGCGGGGAGGAGCCCGCGTTCCCGCGTCGGCGTCCCCCCTCGCCCCATGCCGCGCGCCGTCGGCGCCTCCCGGTGTCGCACTGACTCATGCGGGGGAGGGGAGCCGTCGGCATCCGCCGTGGCTACGTAACGCCTTGAGCGGCAACAAGTTGGGGCACCGCAGGACCCTCGGTGCGAGGGCTAGAAGCGGGCGACGACGAGGGTGACGTCGTCGCGGGAGGGCTGGCCGGCGGAGAAGCGGGCGAGTTCGGCGTGCAGCGCGTCGATCACGCCGCGGGGGTCACAGCCCTTGCGGATCGCGGTGCGGCTCGTGGCCTTCACGCGCTCCTCGCCGAAGAGGTCGCCATCGCCGTTGCGCATCTCGGTGACGCCGTCGGTGTAGCAGACGAGGTAGTCGCCGCTCCGCACGCGTACGCAGGGGCAGGGGCCCGCCGAGACGTCGCTCAGGACTCCGAGCGCGGGGGCGTTGCTCAGGATCTCCTCGAACTCGTCCCTGTCGGGCATGTAGAGCAGCGGCGGCATGTGTCCCGCGTTCTGGAATTCGAGCAGCGCCGTCGCGGGGTTGTAGACGGCGACGAAGAGCGAGACGAACATCCCTTCGCTCAGGTCGGCACAGAGGGCGCGGTTCAGCAGGCCGTACATGCCGCCCAGCGCCCGCCGCGTCTGCAAGAGGCTGCGCAGGTGCGCTCGCACGTTCGACATGATCAGGGCGGGGCCGACCCCGTGGCCCGACACGTCGCCGACGGAGATGCCGACCCGGTCGAGGTCGAGGGGGAAGTAGTCGAAGTAGTCGCCGCCGACGCGGTCGCTCGGCTCGCTGAGCCCCGCCAGCTCGAGAGTGCCGAAACGCGCCGGGGTCTCCGGCAGCAGGCGCGCCTGGATCTGCCGCGCGACCTGGAGCTGGTTCTCCATCTGGCGGCTCTCCAGCGCCTTGTTCAACAGGCGGTGGTTCTCGATCGCCATCCCCATCAGCCCCGCCTGCGCGTGGAAGAGCATCAGGTCGCTCGCGGTCTGCGGCGGCCCCCGCAGCGTCGAGTCGACGTAGATCACGCCTGTCGTGATGCCGCGGGCGCGCAGCGGCGCGCACATGACCTGCCGGAGCCGCAAGCTTGCGACCGACTGGCTCAGGTCGAGGATCTCGTGGTCGCCGCCGACGCGCTCGATGATCGGCTTCCCGTCGCGCAGCACCGCCTCGGGCACGGTGCGGCAGAGCGCCGGCGAAGCGCCGAGGTCCTTCCCCTTCGCGTCGCGTCCGACGCGCACCTTGAGCTTGGTGCCGTCGCGCATCATCAGGATGCCGCGTTCCGAGCGTGTCGTCTGCACCGCATGGTCGACGAGCTTGCGGAGCAGCATCTCGAGGTCGGGCTCGCCGAGCACCTCCGTCACCGTCGCGAGCAGGTCGGCGAAGTTGCGCTGGTCGCGCGCCGAGTCCCCGGTCAGGAACTCGGAGAAGCGGCTCAACTCCTCGGGGCTGAACCAAGGGCCCGGTCCTTGACCCAGTTCATCTTCTCCATCCAGTTCCATCGGCGCCGATTATCGCCGAACGGCGCGCCGGTGGCCAGACCCCCCCTTCGGGGCCCATAGCCCGCGCAGCGGGCGTCGGGCCCCCGCGCCCCCCCCCTCTTCGAAAAATCACACAAACGACGCCGACTCCTGCGTACGCTAGGGGGAAGTCATGAAACGCACCGGACTCCTCCTGCTCCCGCTTCTGCTCGCCGCCGTCGGCACCGAGGGCGCGCCGCTGAGCCTCGGCCCGAGGTACAAGGACGAAAGCAACGGATTCCAGATCAACATCCCGCGCAAGTGGGAGCAGATCCCGACCAAGTTCCAGGACATCGCGGTGCTCGGACGCTGGAGCGGCCGGGGCAGGAGCGGGCCCGACCCGATCCTCGAGGTGTTGAGGTTCCTGAAGCCGCGCGAGACGGGGCCCGCCTCGCCCGCCGACGCGCTGGCGCCCGGCACGGTGCCCGACTACCGCGACATGCTGCGCTTCCAACCCAGGGACATCTGGGAGTACGTGGACCAGTTCTTCCGGTTCCGGCAGGGCAAGGTCGAGGTCGTCGAGGACGACCCCGACTTCAAGGTCACGGCCAAGAACGTCGGCGCCCGCGTGAAGATCCTCCGGCAGACGCTGCCGGGCGGTCCGACGGGACGTCAGGTCGACGCGAGGCTGCTCTGGGTCCTCGCCGCCGAGATCCAGACCGCCGGCGAGAGCGACTCCACCCTCGGCGTCGTCTACGCGTGCAGCGTCGCGGACGCCGAGGACATGGCTTCGGCGTTCAAGTCCTCGATCAAGCGCTTCCGCGTGATCGAGAGCGATCGGGAGGAGGCCGCGGAGGAGGGGGAGGAGGGTTGCGGGGAGGCGCCGATCACCGATGCCGACATCTTCGTCGACAGCGAGAAGAAGCCGGTGCAGTGGCGCGAGGCGCGCAAGCGGAAGCTGATCGAGGGCTGGGACGCCCTCGACACGCAGAACTACTTGATCGTCTACAACAAGGAGGTCAAGCGAGACCTGCTCCGCAACATCGCGAAGCACATCGAGGCGATCCGCAAGCAGGTCTACGAGCCGATGTTCCCGCCCTCGAAGCAGGTCACGGCGATCTCGGTCGTGCGCGTCTGCAAGGACGCGGAGGAGTACCACCGGTACGGCGGGCCGGGCGGATCCGCGGGCTACTGGGCGCGCGGCGACGAGGAGCTCGTCTTCTACCAGGACAGGTCGAACAAGAACGACTCGCTGCGGGTGCTCTACCACGAGGCGTTCCACCAGTACATCCACTACGCGATCGGCGACGTCTCGCCGCACTCCTGGTTCAACGAGGGCCACGGCGACTACTTCGCGGGCCACAACTACGCCGGCGGGAAGTTCAAGTCCGCCCCCTTCCGCTGGCGCACCGGCATCATCGCCAACGCGCTCGGGCAGGGCACCTACGTGACGCCGCTCTCCAAGTTCCTCAAGTACTCGCAGGCGCAGTACTACGCCAACCCCGGCCTCTGCTACGCGCAGGGCTGGTCCTTCGTCTACTTCCTCCGCGAGATCGAGGCGCGCAAGATCACGAAATACAAGAAGTACTGGGGCCTCCTCGACCGGTACTTCGACGCGATCAAGCGGAACGTGGCGACCGTGAAGGAGAACGCGCTCGAGGGTCTGCCCGAGACCCCCCCGGAGCCGCCCCCCGCGCCCCCCGCGCCCCCCGAGGAGACGGCCCCTCCCCCCGCGCCGTCGACCGATCTGCCGCGCCCCCCCGGTCTTGATCTGCCCTTCCCGGGCGAGCATCCTCTTGCGGGCGCTGCACCGGAGGAGAAGCCGCGCGGCGAGACGAAGACCGTCGCCGGTCCCCAGATCACCGGCGTCACGAGCGCGCTCGACGCCGCCGTGGACGAGGCCTTCCGCGGCATCGACCTCGAACAACTCGAGAAGGATTGGGTTGAGTGGAGCAAGTAGGGCCGGTCGCCCGCCTCGCGGGCTATAGGCCCCGAGGGGACCGCAGAGTCTGACGCCTGGTTGCTCCCAAGGGCCGGGAGAGCCGGGGCTCCGGCGGCGGCCCCCGCCGCCGCGCCACGAGGGCCCCGCGGAATTTCGGATTTTTTGGGCTTTCCGGGGGCGGTTGGCGATATATTGGGGTCCGTGGGTAGGGTGAGGCCTAGCCTTCGTCCCTGAAGCCCCTGGCCCCCGCATCAAGGTCCCACGCGCAGCACGATCAAGCCTACCGGACGATTGTTCGGTTTATTGGCACAGGCCTCGTAAGAGAGCAGTTACAGACCGGAGGAGTCAGATCACAAATGTCCGGACGCATGGGCCCCCTCAAGGTGATTCGCGATCGCGCGCAGGACCGTACGCGGCCCTCGCCGTTCCGCGATGTCGCCGCACGACCGACGACGCCGACGACCCGCGGCTTGCCGCCGGTGGCGCGCGGCCGCGCACGGCGCGGCGCGTTGCGCGTCGCCCGTTTCCAGCCCGGCGAGGCGCAGGATCTCGGCCTCGCGCTTGATCGCGCGATCTCGGAGGAGGAGCGGCTCGAGCGCTGGCTCGAGTATGTGAGCCGGCGCGTCGAGGCCCCCTCCGTGAAGAGTTTCCTCCACCGCATGGCCCTCGAAGACCGCGACCATGGCCGGATCCTTCGCCGGCATCGGATCGACCTCGATATCGAGGCGCCCATGCCCGCCGCGCCCGCGCGCCGGCCCAGCCTGCCGACGCACATCGAGATCCGCAACGAGATGGGCTACTACCGTGCGCTGCTCACGGCGGTGCAGATGAAGGCCGAGGCGGCGGAGTACTATCGCAAGCTCGCCCCGACCGCGGAGAACCGCTACATCCGCACCTTCCTGCAGATCCTCGCGAACCGCGAGGAGGAGCAGCGCGACCTGCTCGCGGACCTGCTCGACGCCCAGCGCGGCATCGGCTTCGATCGCACGAAGTCGGGCAAGATCATCCCGCCGACGCCGATGTGGCTCGGGATCTACCTGCTCGACGAGAACGAGGACGAGGAGTAGGCGAAGGCGGTCTCCTGCAGGGAGTCGGGGAATTCTCCCCCTTCGCAGGGGAGAATTCCCCGCCGTCATTTGCCTCCCCGCCGTATTGGGAATGGGTTGGCTCGCCGGGCGGGAATAGAATTCCACGCACGCCGTGAGCCGCTTGCCCCTTCTTCTCCTCGCCGTCGCCGTGGGCGCGACGGCTGCGTTCTTCCTGCTGCGCTCGGGGGGCGAACGGCCCGCCGGCGATCTCGCCGGCGCGTACGCCCGGGCGCTCGCCTACTACCAGAACGAGACCAACCAGGACGACCGGCGCGCACGCCTCGAGCTGCTCCCGTTCGCGGCCGCGCTCGAAGACTCCGTCGAATGGCGCCTCGACATGGCGCTCATCGACCTCGCCGAGTACAACCACCCGGTCCAGGACGAGGGGCGCCTCAAGGGCGACGGCGGAACGCACCTCCTGGAGTCCTCGCGGGAACACCTCGAGCGCGCGCGGGCGCTCTCGCCGGGCCGCGAGGCGGTGCTCTACAACCTCGCGCGCACCTATCGCAAGCTCGCCGCCTCCGCCCGGGACGACGCGGCGCTGCGCAGGGCGGCGGAGGAGTGCCTCCGACCGCTCGTGGCGCTCGGGCAACCCGATCCCGCGGCGATGCTGCTCTTCGGCGACCTCCGCGATGAAGCGGGCGACCACGCGGGGGCGTTCGAGGCCTACGGTCGCATCGTGGCTCTCGGCAGCGACCACGTGCCGAAGACGCTCTTTGTCGTCGCCGCCGGCAAGAGCGCGAACGCGCTGATCCGCTTGGACCGGGAGAAGGGCGTCGCCGCCATCGAGCAGTTCAACCGCGATCACCCCGACCGCCCGCGTCCCTCCGCCGACGCCCTCGAGCGCGGCGCGCACACGCGACTCCGCGAACTCGCACCCGCTCGGCCGACGCGTCCCGACCCGCGCGCCCTCGGCTGGCTCGACGTCACGGCACGCAGCGGCCTGCCGGAGGCCGGCACGCCGCGCTTCCTGATCGCACCCGACCTCGACGGCGATTGCGCGCGCGACGTCGTGATGATGGCGAAGCAAGGGCTCTGTGTGCTCCGGAACCGTCGCGATGCGAGCTTCGAGGACTTGACCGCGTCCTCGGGCCTCCCGGCCGATCTCGCCGTGGGGGCCGGCGCTTCCGGCGACCTCGACGGCGACGGAAAGGCCGACCTTGTCGTGGGGGGCCCGGGGGGAGTGCGGCTCTTCCTCAACGTCACCCCGGACGACGAAGGCACGAAGTGGAGGTTCGTCGACTACACAAACGACGCCGAGGGGAAGCCGCGCCTGGGTCCCGGGGGCGCCCTGCCGGCGGACTGCCTGCTGCTGCTCGACTTCGACCACGACGGCGATCTCGACCTCTTCGCCGGCGGAAGGCCGAACCGGCTCTGGCGGATGGTGATCGAGGCGCCCGCGGAGGGGGGAAAGTACCTGCGGTTCGAGGAGGTCGCGACAACGCTCGGCATACAGGAGCCTCCCGCCGCGGAGGCGACGCTTCTCGACGTCGAGGACGACCACGACATCGACCTGCTCGTGGCCGGTCCGGAGGGCAATGCGTGGTTCGAGAACCTGCGCGAATTGCGCTTCCGGAAGCACTTGCTGCCGCCCGGTCGCGGGCTGATGGCCTTCGACCACGACAATGACCAGCGCGAGGACCTTCTGATCGGCCGGCGCGTCTTTTCGTGGAAGGGCGGCGCCTTCGCGGAGGGTCCCGAGCGGGACCTGCTGCTCGACCTCGACGGGGATGGCGTCGCCGACGCCGATCCGCTCGCCGGCATCGGGGCCAGCGCCTCGGAGGTCGTGACCGCCATCGGCGCGGACCTCAACCGCGACGGCGACAGCGACCTGCTGCTGCTCGACAACAAGGGGCTGAGGGAGTTCCTGTCGCGGCCCAAGATCCCCGCCGCCTGGATCGACGTGCGTCCGCGCGGGCTTGGGACCAACGAGTTCGGCATCGGCACGAAGGTCCGCCTCTTCTGCGGCGATCTCCGGATCGCCGCGACCTGTCGGGACGGCCTCCTCTCGTTCGGCCTCGGCAAGCGCACGCGCATCGATGCGCTGCTGCTGCGCTGGACCAACGGCGTCGAACAGGGGGTCGTCGGCCCGCAGGTGGCGAGTTGCCTCGAGATCGAGGAGCGCGAGGGGGAGGTCGGAAGCTGCCCCTTCCTCTACGCCTTTGACGGCGAACGCTGGCATTTCGTCGCCGACTGCCACAGCGGGACTCCCCTCGGGCTCCCCTATGCCGACGGCAAGTACCTGCCGCCGCGCAGCAACGAGACGGTCTACATCGACGGGGCGATGCTCCGGCCGGTCGAGGGTCGCCTCCGGCTCGACCTCGCCGAGGAGTTCCGCGAGCTGTTCTACGTCGATGCCGTGACGCTCCGGGCGATCGACCACCCCGCTGCGGTGCGCCCGGTGCTGAACGAGGGGTTCCGGATCTTCAGCTTCCCCGAGTTCCGCGTATACGGGCTCTCCGACCTGCGACCGCCGCTCTCGGCCAAGGACCACAAGGGCCGGGACGTCCTCGCGGACGTCGCGCGGCGCGACGGCAGGCATGCGGTCGTCTTCGATCGGCTCGACGGCCAGTACGAGGGGCTCGCGAGGCCGTGGGCGATCACGCTCGACTTCGGGGATCTCCCGCGGGGGGGGCGCCTGCTGCTGGTGATGGACGGGTGGGTCGAGTTTCCGACGGCGAGCGCGTCGATCGCCGCGTCCCGGTCCGAGACGGTCCGCTTCCAGCCGCCCGTTCTCGAGGCGATCGGCCCCGACGGCGCGTGGACGGTCATCGACAAGGACCCCGGCTTCCCGGCCGGCAAGGGGAAGGCGGTGCTGGTCGATCTGACCGGAAAGCTCCCGGGCACCGACGGCCGACTTCGCATCTCGAGCACGCAGCGGCTCCACTGGGATGCGTTCCAGATCAGCACCGGAGCCGACGAGGAGATCCGGCTCACGGAGCTGCCATTGCATGCGGCGCACCATCGGTTCCGCGGGGTCGGTAAGCGCATCGAGAGCCCCGGGCGGGAGCAGCCCTGGCGCTACAGCCACGACGACCTCGAGAGCTTCTACCGCTGGGACCAGATGCCGATGGGCATGCTGACGCGGTACGGCGACGTGGCGGCGCTGCTCCGCGAGATCGACGACCGCTATCCGGTCCTTGCGAGCGGCGACGTCGTCGAGCTTTCGTTCGACGCGGATTCCCTGCCGCCGCTCCCGGAAGGGTGGGTACGCGACTGGTGCTTCACTACCGAAGGCTGGGTCAAGGACGCGGACCTCAACCAGGCCGTCCGCGAGAGCGTCACGCCGCTGCCGTTCCATGCGATGAGCCGCTACCCCTATGACGAGGCGGCGGAGCGCCACCCGCACCCCGACTGGGTCGCGGAGTGGTTCACCCGGGAGACGAGGAGGCTCGTGAATCCGGACGCGCTCCGGTGAGCGGGCGAAACCCTCCCCGGCCCGCCGGGGTTCGATGATTGCCATGAAGCCGATCCGGATCCTCCTCCCGCTGCTCGCCCTCCTGCTCCCCGCCTCCGCGCAAGAGGATCCCCTCGCCGAGGCGAGGGCCGCGATCGCCGCCCGGGACGGCGACCGGGACGGACGCCTCGATGCGAAGGAGTTGGGCGCCGGCGACGCCATCTTCAAACTGCTCGACCGCAACCGGGACGGCTACCTCGACCCGCGCGAGCTCGCGCCGCCGCCGAGACCCGAACCGAGGGATGGGCCGGGCGGGTGGGGGATGGGCCCGGGACCCGAAGGGCGCGAGGAGGGACCGGGGCATGGCGCGCGCGACGGAGAGGGGAGGCATCGGCCGGACGACGGCTCGGGCCGGGGTCGCCACCTCTTCGAGCGGATCCGCGAAATGGACGCCGATGGCGACGGCAACATCACGAAGGCCGAGTGGAAGGGCCCCGAGGAGCTCTTTGCGCGCCTCGACCGCAACGCGGACGGCACCGTGGCGCGGGAGGAGATCGCGGAGATCGCGGAACGGATGGGCGGTTGGCGCGGCAAGGCGGGGGATACGCTGCTGCGGCGCGCCGACAAGGACCAGGACGGCCGCATCTCGCGCGAGGAATGGCCGCTCCCGGCCGAGCAGTTCGACCGCTTCGATGCCGACCGCGACGGCTTCGTCAGCGCCGAGGAGATGCTGCCGCAGGGGCCTCGCCGCGGGCGAAAGGAGGAGCGCAAGGGCCGCGAGGGGGCCGAGTTCCTCGCGAAGCACGACCTCGACAAGGACGGCAAGCTGTCGCGCGAGGAGTTCACGGACGCGCGACGCTTCGCGGAGATGGATGCCAACCAGGACGGCGTGCTCGACGCGGCCGAGGTCGAGGACTCCTTCGAGAAGCGCTCGACCGAGCGAGGCTACGGGTTCTTCGAGGTCTACGATCTCGACCGCGACGGGAAGGTGACGCGGGAGGAGTTCACCGGCCCGGCGCGCATCTTCGAACGCGAGGACAGGAACCGCGACGGCGTGATCGACGCGCAGGACCGGCCCGCCAAGTAGCGGGCCGGCGGCGGCGTCACCGGATCTTCTCCTTGATCTTGTCGAGGAGGCCGCCGCCCTCCTTCTCGAGCAGGCCGCCGACGAGGCCCTTCGCGAGCTCCTCCGCCTTCGGCGCCTTGATCTGCGGCGCCGCCGTCGTCCCCTCGATGCCGATCGGGATCTCCTTCACGTACTTGGAAGCCTCCTTGTAGGCGCCGCCGCCGAAGACCTTCGCCAGCGGCAGCAGATCCATCGTGAGCTTCATCTCGCCGTCGAGGCTGACCTTGCCCGCGAAGTCGTAGCGCACCTCCTTGCCCGACGCGGAGAGCCGCGCGAAGCTGAGCCAGCCGCCGCCGATCTTGAACTCGGCGCCGGCGGAGTTGAGCGTGAGCGGCCCGTCGCCCGCCGCGCGTCCGGCGAGGCTCGCCACCTTCGCGAGCACCGACTCGGTGGGCAGCGCCATCCCGTCGAGCGTCACCTTGCCGGTGCCCGTGAGCGCCTTCTTGATCTCCGCCCAGGTCAGGCCGTTGCCCTGGATCTCGAACGCCGCATTCAGGTTCCCCGCGACCTGCCCGCCGGCGTTCGCCGCAATCGGGTAGACGGCGCTGACGAACGGCATCAACTGCTCGTCGATGCCGACCTGCTTGGCTTGCAACGAAGCCTGCCAGTCGTCGCCGCCCTTCACGCGCATGCGGCCCTTGCCCTCGAGATTGCCCTGTCCCGCGAGCAGCGCCTTCAGGTTCTCGAGTTCGAGGTAGTCCCCCGCCTGCTTCGCGTCGATCTCGATGTCGCGCACGCGCAGCGTCTTGTCGTCCACGGACTTGACGCGGATCTTCAGCGTCGCGTCCTGCGCCCCCTTCCGGTTCGTCAGCCGCATCGCGAGGCTCGCGCCCTCGATCTCGAGCACCTCGTTCTTGTCGAGGTCCTCGATCTTCAGGCGCGAGTCGGTGATCTCGAGACTCAGGTCGAGGTCGGGAGTCTTGCCTCCGCCGTCGGGGGAGGGAGTCGGCTTCTCGCCGCCTTCCGGAGCCGGCGAGGGATCCCGGGGGGGCGCGGGGGGGGAGGAGCCCCCGAAGCCCTCGAGGTTGGTCTTGCCCCCCTTGCGGATCAGGTGGAGCGTCAGTCCGTCCCCCTTGACGCTGCCCTTGACCTGCCCCTCGGCGATCTTCTTCAGATCGACGTCGAATCCAAGGTGCCCCGCGGAGATCAGGTTGCCCGCGGGAAACCCCGCGGGGTTCTTCACCTTGAGGTTGTCGACGCCGATCGACGAGAAGAAGAACCCGACCTTGAGGCCGCCGATCTCGACCGGCCGGTGGAGGCCCTTGCTCAGCGCGTCGGCGAGTTCCTTGCGCCCCTTCTCGGAGCCCAGCAGCAGCGGCAGCCCGATGAAGACGAGGGCGAGCAGGAGGATCACGATCCCGAGGGTCCACTTGAGGAAGCGCCACATGATGCGCACGAGGGTAACACGCGCGTCGACGAAGGCCCCGGGGCGAGGATCAACGCGCGGCGATGATCTTCCCGAAGCGGCCGAAGCCGCACAACCGCAGGTGGCCGTCGAGCTTGCGAACCCTGCTCTCCACTCGATGCCTCCCGAAAGTGTCGCGGATCTGGGTTTCGACCACCGCGCCGGTGGCGATCGAGTTCAGCGCCGCGATCGACACCGTCCCCACCGCGAGGAGCGCCAGGGCGATGATCGCCGCGACCACGGTCAAGGCCAGTTAGATCCTGTGGAGTGCCGTTCCCAAGCGCGTCTCCGGGCAGGGAAATCTTGAACGGCGCACTTTGTACCGTAGGGTACAGTCATTCGGGTAGCGACCTCACGGCCGCGAGACCGTTCGCGTCCCCCAAACCACGTTCCCCTAGGGTCCCATGACAACCGTCCGCTTCCGCTCCGGCGGAGTGGAGTTGGAACTGCACGGTTCCGAGTCCTTCGTCCTGCGCCAACTCCACGCGCTCTCACCCCTCCTCGGACGGGTCGATCCCGACGCGCTCGAAGCTCCGGCGGCGCCGCCCGCCCCCTCCGAAGCCTCCCCCGAGTCCACGAGGCAGGTGGCGCCGTTGCTCCCGGAGGCCGATGCCAGCCCCCGCCCCGCCCCAGCCAACGGAATGCACCATCCGGACACCGCTGTCACGGCGGAGCGCCCGCCCGAGCCCGGCGACGAATTCCTCGAGTTCTGCCGCACCCACCCGCTCCGCGGCAAGGACCAGCAGGCCGATGCGGCACTCCTCTTCGCCTACTGGCTCCACCAGCGGGAGGGAGTCCAGGCCCTGCGCCTCGGCGACCTGCTGCGGTGTTGCCTCCGGGCCGGGGTCGATACCTTGAACTTCAACAGGGCCATCGGCGGGCTCGTTCGCAGGAAGCTCCTGCTGCCGCTGGAAAACGGCACGAGCTACCGCCTCTCGGAGCAGGGCATCGCCTTCGTGGAGAGCCGATGACGCGGCTCGCCGAGGTCCGGGAGGTCGCCCAAATCTGCCGCGCCCAGGACTCCTGGAGGGCGAGCACGATCAACCTGATCGCGAGCGAGAACGTGCTTTCGCCGGCGGCCCGGGCCGTCATCGACACCGACTTCCACCATCGCTACGCGGAGGGCCACCCGGGCGCACGCTACTACGAGGGGACGCGCCACATCGACGAGATCGAATCGCGGACCAACCGCGTTGTCGCCGAGATCTTCCGTGCCGACCGGGTGGATGTGCGGCTTCCGAGCGGGACCACCGCCAATGAGGCGGTCTTCTCGGCCGTTCTGAAGGAGGGGGGGACCGCCCTCTCCCACGGCGTCGCGGGTGGCGGGCACATCAGCCATGCGATGTTTGGTGCCTTGGGAAAGCGGGCGGACCGGATCCTCGAGTTGCCGAGGCTGAAGGATGGCTTCCGGCTCGACCCCGAGGCGGCGACGGGGCTGATCCGGAAGGAGCGGCCCCGGCTGGTCGTGCTGGGCCGTTCGCTGTTCCTATTCCCGGAGCCGGTGCGGGAGATGCGAGCGGCCTGCGACGAGGTCGGCGCGCTGCTGCTCTATGACGCCTCCCACGTCCTCGGCCTCATCGCGGGGGGACGCTTCCAGGATCCGCTGACGGAGGGGGCGCATCTGATCACGGCCTCCACCCACAAGACCTTCTTCGGCCCCCAGCGCGGGATCATCGCCGGGAGGGGGGTCTCCGATGACCTCTGGAAGGCGATCGACAGGGCCGTGTTCCCGGGCGTGACCAGCAACCACCACCTTTTTACGCTCCCGGCGATGCTGGTTGCCTCCATTGAGGTGAGCGAGTTCGGGGCCGACTATGCGCGGGCGGTCGTTGCCAACGCGAAGGCCCTGGCCGCCGCCCTCGAGGCGTGCGGCTTCGTCGTCGCCGCCAAGGAACTCGGCTACACCGAGAGCCACCAGGTGGCGGTGGACGTGGGCGACCTCGGCGGGGGACGGGCGGCCTCCGCACGCCTCTGCGAGAGCGGCGTCATCTGCAACATGAACCTCCTGCCAGGCGAGCCGGGCAAGAGTGCCCGGAACCCGCGGGGAATCCGCTTGGGCGTCCAGGAGATGACCCGGTTCGGCATGGGTCAGTCCCAGATGGCGGCGATCGCGGAATTGATCCGTGGCATCCTGGTTTCCGGCCGGCAGCTCTCGAAGGAGGCCGCTCGCCTCCGCGCGGACCATCCGGTGATCAGGTATGGCTTCGGGATCGAGCATCTGAACGGGGGGTAGCGCGGACGCAACATGTTGACTGTTAACATGTTGTGGTATTGCATCGCTGCCGGAAGAGGAATTCCGGACGCCCGTGGCTTCGCTCCTTCCCAGTTGTTACATTGACCCATCGATGCTGGCCCGCGGCGCCGTTCCCTGCCTCCGCGGAGGCAGGTAGGGGGGCGGCGGGGAACGACGGACGGTGGGGAGCGAAGATGGGCCCTCAAGAGCACGGAGACGACCTTGGCGCGGGAGCGAAGGCGCCGATGGACCGCTGGCTCGGACAGACCCTGTCACTGCTCGCGGTCGACGATTCCGAGTTGAAGAGAGCCGCTGCGGCCGTGCTCGGCGCACTCAAGCCGAACAACGGGGGGGTCGTGGCGGCCCTCGGCAAGGCGCTCGCCGACCCAGACCCCCGCCTGCGGCGCCTATGCCTTGATGCGATTGCCGGCATCGGGGGAACCGATGCCTTCGAGCCGGTGGCGGGCCTGCTCGGGGAGGAGGGGGAGGTTGGCCGCCTCGCCGTCGACGTGCTCACCGGGATGGGGCCTGCGGTTCTGGGGAAGCTCAAGAGGCGCATCGATCGCGCGACACCGCTCGCCCGGCGGCGCATACTCGCCGTCGCCACACACCTCGGCGGCGCGAATGGGATCGCGCTGATCCTCCGCGCGCTCGAGTCGGGACACGCCCAGCAGGTGCTCGAACTCGGCGAGCGACTCGCGGGCAGGCTCGCGCAGACGAAGGCCCGCGACCGCACGCATCTCGTTTCGAAGATCGAGAGCTTCCTCGACTCCGCCGCCGCGAGGGAGGACAGCGAGGCGGCCGTGGCAGCGGTGGACTTCCTTGCGCGCATACTCGGAGGCGAGGCGGGTCCGCGGCTGCTCGACTATGCGACATCGAAGCGGACCCCGGCGGTGCGGCGGAGGGCCCTCGAGGCGTTGGCCCGCGAGACGGCAGACCGGCCGCTCTCCCCCGACCATGTCGTCAGGCTCCTCGCGCTGCTGCAAGACCCCGACTACACCAACATCGTCGCCCCGGCGATGTCGGTGCTGGAACGGGCGAAGCTGACCGCGGCAAACGGCCCCCCGATCTTCGCGCTCCTGCACGGGACCGACCCGGCACTCCGCCGCTTCGCGGTCGGCGCGCTGGGCCAACTCGACACGCCGAAGAGCGCCGAGGCCCTGCTCGCCGTCATTGCCGGAGACAATCCCGACCTGCAGAAGCGGGCGGCCGTGGCGCTGACGAATCTGTCGGCGGCCGTCGCGCCGGCCGTCGCGGCCCTCGCCTCCGCCTCCGACGCCCAGACGGCGTGGATCCTGGCCCGGATCCTGCTGCCGCGCGCCCACCAGATGAAGCCGGACCAGGGGACGACCCTCGGGGTCGCGGCGGCCAAGTGGCTCGAGCCGGGGGATCCCCGCGCGGAGGCGGTGCTCTCGGTGCTGAGGGGGCGGCACCTCGACGCGCTCAGGGTCGCCGCAGAGGCGCGGCTGCGCAAGCTGAAGCGCGCCCGCAAGTCGTGCGAGATCCTGAACCTGATGCGTCCGCTGGTGCGGGAGGAGGGGGAGACCCCGGCGGAGGTGCGCTACGAAGTGGCGCTGGCGGAGGTCGTGCGGGGGCCGAAGGATGTCGTCCGGGAGGCGCGACTCAACCACCCGGGGCTCTTCGAGCTCGAACTCCTCGCCGCCGATCCCGCCTTCGACCTCCTCGCGCGCCTGCGCAAGGAGAAGGGCTATCTGCTCGCGGAGGACTACTACCTGGTCGGGAGCCACTTCGCGGAGAGGCCCTACGCCGACCGCGTGCTGGGAGGCGAACTCCTCCGGTGGCTCGTGAAGACCTTCCCCGAGGACCTGTCGACCCAGGGCGCCGGCAACAAGCTGCTGATGGAGGGCTTCGCGCCGCCGCCCGCACCGAAGCAGAAGCGGCCCAAGGCAGCGCGCCGGCCCCCGCGCCCCCCGAAGCCCGCCGTCAAGGCGGCGAAGAGGAAGCCCGCGAAGCGACCGCCCCCCCGCAAGGGCAAGAAGTAGCGGGCGATTCCCCGGACCGGCGCCGTCCCGGAAGGAGACTCCGCCTCTCGCTTGTGCCAACCCGGGGCGGAATCCGCTGCGCACGTTGGCCGATGGGTGGGGGCGCATTGCCCGGCCCGGCACCTGTGATAGCCATTCTGTGAAGCCCTCCCGCGTGGAAGGGCCGGAACCGACACCAGCGGCGGGCGCCCATGGCTCCCGCCACCACTCACCGCCCGCGGGCGGACCGGAGAACACTAAGGTGAAACGAGCCAAAAGAGAGGCAGGGTTCTCGCTGATCGAGGTGATGATCACCTTCGCGATCCTCGCGGTCGCGACGACCGCCCTCGGGCTGGTCGAACTCGGCAACGCGCGGCGCTCGCAGAACCTGAAGGAGCGCGACATCGCGTTCGCGCGCGGCCAGGCGTTCATGGAGCGGATCCTGCGGATGCCGTTCGGCTCCCCCTCCCAGGGGGCGATGAGCGGCAGCGGCTACGACACCCTCTTCGGCTCGGACAAGGACGTCCGGAACCTCGGGCTGACGCAGCTCCGGCAGGCCGACAACAACGGCGATGGCGTCGTGGACGAGGGGCCCGTGCGCTTCAAGCTCGAGGGCGTCGAGGATGCCGGGGAGTGGGAGGTGTTCGTGGACAGCGACCTCGACGGGAACGGCAAGATCGAGCCCGTCGTCGATGGCGTCGAGACGCGCGAGGGGCGGAGCGACATCCTTCGCATCGAGATCCGGCGCAACGGCAAGACGGTGTTGAAGACGATCCGCTCGCGCACTCCGCAGGAACGCGACGAGGCGGACGCGCTCAATTGACCGGTTCACGCATTCCACCCACATCGACATACACCTAGGGAACACACCATGAGACACACAGGCACGGGACGAAAGTGCGAGCGGGGCACACTCCTGCTCGTCATCGTCTTCATCGCCACGGCGATCGCGGGGCTTGCGGCCCTGAGCAGCGGTCGCGTGGTGGCGGAGACGAAGCACCAGCGGGTCATGGAGGAGGAGGCGCGTGCGTACAACGGCGCGTACGCCCAGCTCAGCCTGGCCATGAACGTGATCAACAACAGCGCCTACGACGACCAGAACCACAACCTGGCCATCCGCGGCGCGATGAACGGCGACTTCGGGGGGACGATTGCGTCGGTGGGCGATGTGGCGCGCGAGATCCAGCAGAAGACGGCGGGCCTCAAGGTCGTCGAGACGGGCTACGCTGCCGCGAAGGAGACCTTGAAGGGCGAGTCGAAGACCTGGCTTGCGGACCCGGACGGGATCGTGCACGGGATCATCGAGAACACGACGGTGCGCTGCTACCGCGCCCGGGACTACATCCAGCGCTTGCAGGCGCTGAAGGGGCAGACGCTCGCGGAAGTGGATCCCTTCGGCGACTCCGACAGCTACTACGTCATCGAGGCGGCCGGCCGCGCCGGCGAGACGGTGCGGATGGTCAGCGCCCTGGTGCGCGAGAACGAGCCCTTCAGCTCGTTCGTCTTCTTCCAGAACCGTGCGACGCTTGGCGTTTCGGGCGCCCCGCGCGGGCTCATCCACAGCAACAGCAAGCTCGCGTTCTACTTCCCGAACGGGAACTACGTCGATCCGGTGTCGGCCGTCAGCGGCTTCGAGTACAACGCCGGCGCGACCGCGGCGAACACGAGCCTGCGCGATGCGAACCCCGAGGCGACGGCGATCGGGCTCGACCAGGTGGACTTCGCCGACCTGAAGGGCAAGGCGGACTTCTACACCGGCGTGGCCGGCCTCGACGCGGAGATCTACTTCTCCGCGAACGGCGGGGTCGAGGTGCGCCCGTGGAGTCCTCCGCGCTTCGACGTCGTCGAGATGTCCAAGACCTACCAGAAGTACGTCGGCTTCCACTACGAGACCGTGATGGAGACCCAGAGCGTCAAGGTCGGCACGCAGAAGGTCCCCTACACGGAGCAGAAGGTCGACTACTACATCCAGGAGCCCTACACCGTCATGGAGCAGGTGCAGGTCGGGACGAAGACCGAGACCTACTACGTGACCGAGCAGGTGCAGGTGGGCACCAAGACGGAGACCTACTACGTGACCGAGCAGGTCCAGGTCGGAACGAAGACCGTCACGAAGTACAACACCGTCACGACCCAGACGGGCACGAAGCAGGTCCCCGTCACCACGCAGGAGCCGATCTACAGCACGCGCACCGTCACGAAGTACCGCGACGTCAAGGTCTGGCAGCCCTACAGCCAGGGCGACGCGGGAGGCGGCACGGCGGTCGGCGGCGGCGGCGCGGGCGCGCTCGGCGAGTGGGTCATCGTCAAGGAGCCCTACACGGAGCAGGAGACCTACATCTCCGGCTACAAGACCGTGACCACCTACAAGACCGAGCCGGTCTACACGACGACGCAGGTCCCCTACACCGTCCAGGAGCCGGTCTACCAGAACCAGCAGGTCGCGAAGACGCGGGTCGTGCCGGTCTACCAGACCCAGCAGGTCGCGAAGACGAAGGTGACGCCGATCTACGAGACGCAGGCGGTCACCAAGTACAAGCAGGTCCCCGTCTACAAGACCGTGACCAAGTACAAGACCGTGGACGTCTACGAGGACAAGCAGGTCGCGGTCCAGAAGAAGGTCGACGACTACGAGACCGTCACCGAGACCTGGACCGAGGAGACCTACGTCAACGCCGTCTCGCTGCCGAAGCAGAAGCTCACGCTGAGCGAGGACAAGGGCAGCACGCTCTACATCGACGGCCGGATCCTCGAGATGCAGGGCGACCTGAAGGGCCGCCTGACCGTGGTCGGCAACGAGACGGTGCGCGTCACCGGCAACATCCGCTACGTCGACAGCAAGGGCGAGGCGGCGATGAAGAACGGCTCGGACTACTCGAAGCCCTACGAGCGCAACGACAAGTACACGGGCCACACGGTCCTCGGCGTCATCGCGAGGCAGGATGTGCTCTTCACGTCGAAGATGCCCCTGTCGGCCGAACTCAACGGCACGCTGATGAGCGTCAACGGCCGCGTCGGCGTCGACGCCTTCTGGGCGAAGCCGGACGGCGAGCTCGTCAAGGACAGCACGACGGCGCGCACGACCTATCTTACGAAGGAGCAGGAGCGGCAGGAGCGCGCCTATGACAAGCACGGCAAGTGGAAGACGAAGTCCTTCGTGGCCGACTCGCTGCGCCGGATCGGCGGAGTCATCTCCAACAACCGCATCATGGAGACCTACGTCACGCTCGACAAGGACGGCATGAGCAAGGTCGACGCCGGCTTCAAGCGCGGCAGCGCGAAGTTCGACATCAACCTCCTGTTCAACCCCCCGCCGAACTTCGTCGAGGTCCCCCGGCCGGTCCTGACCTACATGGTGCCGGTCATGATGGTACGCAACAACGATGCCTAGGATCCAACGCCCCAAGGAAAGGAAACCCGACATGCGCCGAGGCGCCGGATTCACGCTGATCGAGACGGTGGTCGCGATCACGCTCTTCGCGGCCGGGTCCGTCTTCGTCTACTCGACCTTCACCGGGGTCACGAAGAGCAGCCAGACCGCCACGCTTCAGATCGACCTCGGGTCGAGCAACAAGGTCTCGCTGACCCGGATCTACAACGAGCTGCAAGCCTCCTCGCTGAAGCCGCAGGACACCGACGGCCTCGACAGCACCGAGCCGGTGAGCGTCTTCGAGATCCTCGCCGACGCGGCGGCGCCCTCGGCGCACACCGTCCGGACGATCGTGCAGCGGAACGCGGTCGGCACGGCGACCGAAGCCTCCGGGAGCTGGGAGATCGGCGACAGCCGCGTCCAGGCCCGGGAGCGCAACATCTCGCAGAGCAAGCGGATCCGCTTCCGCAAGGTCGTCGGCTACCAGTTCAATGCGTCCGCGGGCACGATCATGCCGGAGTGGTCCTCCTGGATCACCTTCAGCGTGAACCCGCGCCGCCAACTCGTCCGCACCGTGGACGGCAAGCCCCCGCGCATCATCGCGAACCACATCGATGCGTTCGATGCCGAGGCGATGCTCGACGGCACCGTCCTGCTGACCCTCGTGACGGCGAAGCCCGCCGCGGACGGCGACGGCTGGAAGCGCTACGCCAATTCCGTCACGATCCACCCCAAGAACTGAAACCGGAGCCACGGCTCCAGGCGCGGCGGCCCCCCGGAGGGCCGCCGCGCCCCGTTCCGGGACGGTCTTCGCGCCCCGGGCTTGCCCCCGGGCCCCCTAGGGATAGCCTTCGCGGGAGAACGCATGGGCACTGGCAAGACGGCAATCCTCGGGCTTCTCGTGGTCGCGGCGACGGTCGCGGCGATCGTTCTCCTCCGCAAGGAGGGGGATTCCGAGGGGGGCGCGGGGGGAGCCGCGGCGAAGGCGGCGGAGCCGGTCGAAATCGCGCCCCTCGTGCCGCACGGCCGGATCACGTCGAACTCCTGGTCGACCTCCGCCGACGGGCCGGAGGAGGACGAGGGCGACGAGTCGGACCTCGATCTCGTCTCGCACCATGACCGGGACCGCGAGGAGGAGGCCCGCGCAGCGAAGAGCCTCGAGGCGACCGTGCGCGAGGTCGAGGGGCTTGGCGTCTACATCGCCCCCGCCGAGGAGTCGAAGGCGCCCGGCAAGAGTGGACGCTAGGGGCGGGGCGATGAGAACACTCCTCTTTGCAGCGCTCGTGGCATCCCTGCTCGCCGTCGCGGCACCTGCGCGGGCCGACGAGAGCGCGTGGACCCTCCTCAAGAAGGGGATCGACGCCTACCAGCGCAAGGACCTGCGGGCCGCGCAGGCCTACCTCGAGGCGTCGGTCCGGATGGACCCCGCGTGCGAGGACAGCTACTTCTACCTCGGGACGATCGCCGAGGCGGCGGGCGACCCCCGCACCGCGCTGGTCCACTACGGCAAGGTGGGCGAGAAGGCACCCACCTACTCGCTCGGGCGCGCGCGCCTCGGCCACATCGCCTATGCCGCGGGGGACAAGAAGACCGCCGCCGTGCACTTCGCCGCCTCGGCCGAGGCCCGGCCCTCCGCGGACGCGTGGATGCAGCTTGCGACGACGCAGATCGACCTGAAGGCCTACCCGGAGGCGGAGACGTCGCTGCAGAAGGCGGACGAGTTCACGAAGGACAATCCCGTGCTCGCCGAGATGTGGGGCAGGCTCTTCCTCGAGACGAGCCGGTTCGCGAAGGCCCTCGAGCGCTACGCGGCGCTCAGCAAGCAGTTCCCGCGGGACGCGGCGCTCCGCTTCATGAAGGGCGCCTGCCTCGGCGAGCTGAAGAGGACGCCGGAGGCGGTCGCCGAGTACGAGGCGGTCCTTTCGATGGATCCCTTCCACGAGCACGCGATCCGCCGCCTGCTCCGTGCGTGGGCCGACGACTCCGCGAAGGCGGCGCAGTGCGCCCAGCTCGAGGAGCGGCTCGTCGCGATCAGGAAGAACCCGCCCAAGGTCCGGCCCGTCTCCGGGAGCTAGCAATCGGTCGGGCGCAGAGGCTCGACCGTGTGTGGCCCGCGGGCCGTCCCTGGGTGAGGCATGGCCTGCGAACGCCGGTGGTCCAGCACGGGTTGCGCGTGGTGCGGGAGCGAGTGACGGCCGATGGTAAGCTCGGAGGGGTGAAGCGGCCCTTCGTGCAGACGGCCCTCGTGGCGTCCCTGCTCCTCGTCTGCGGCGTGCTGTCGCAGCTCATCCAGGCGACGTACGGGGACGCCGCGCCGACGCCGCCGCCGGTCGCGCCCGCCGAGGGGTCGAAGGGCCTGCGCATCGTGGACGGCATCCCGGTCGCGCGGCTGCGCGGCAGCGCGAGGGAGATGGGGCGCCTCCACGGCGAGCTCTTCAAGGAGCAGATCGCCTTCCTCCACCGCGAGTACTTCGACGCCCTTGCCGTGAAGGTTCTCGGCCGCCCGGCGATCGACGCGTGGGCGAAGGGGTGCGAGCCCTTCATCCCGGAGGAGATGCGCGAGGAGATGCGCGGCCTCGCGGAAGGGGCGGGCCTCCCCTACGAGACCGTGCTCGCGTCGAACTGCGTCACCGACCGGCTGCAGAACGTGCTCTGTTCGACCGTCGTCGCGACCGGGGACGCCGCGCGCGACGGCGCGGTCCTCTTCGGCCGCAACCTCGACTTCCCGGGCCGCAACATCCTGCAGAAGATGACCGTGGTGATCGTCTACCACCGCGAGGGGGCGCCGCCCCTCGCCGTCATCACGTGGCCCGGCCTCATCGGCCTCCTCTCGGGCATGAACGCCGAGGGCGTCGCCGGCGCGACGATGATGATCCACGCGGGCCGGCCGCTCTCCGCCGGGCTCCCCTACCCGCTGATGTACCGCCTCGCGCTCGAGCGCGCGAAGAAGGCGGCGGACGTGCGCACCTTCCTCGCGACCTGCCGTCGCACCTGCCCCAACAACTTCATGGTCGTCGACGGGACGGGCGCCGCCGAGGTCCTCGAGTGGGACCAGCAGACCGTCGCCGTGCGCTCCGCCGATCGCGGGGCCCTCTGCAGCACGAACTACTTCCGCTCGCCGGAGCTCGAGCAGACCGGCCGGCCCATCGGCAAGGGGCGCTACACGTCGCTCGAGGAGTTCCTCGCCCGCGAGCGGGGCGCGATCGACCTGCCGCGCGTGATCGCGGCGCTGCGCGAGGTCGCCACCCCGTGGTTCAACAACGTGCAGTCGATGGTCTTCCTGCCCGCAACGCGGGAGATGCACCTCTCCGTCGGCGGCAAGCTCCCCGCCGCGGAGCAGCGCTTCGCGTTCCTGCCGCGCACGGCGCTCTTCGAATGAGGCCGCGGCTCCTCTGGCTGCCGATTCTATGGGGGCTCGGGGGGGTCGCCCGGGCGGACGCGCTCGCCGACGCGAAGAAGCAGTGGGGCGGCCTCGACCGCGACGGCAAGATCGTGCTGCTGATGCGGCTGGCGGCGCTGGCCCCCGAGGCCCCCTCCCTTCCCGACCTCTGTGCAACCTGGCTCAAGGACGATGATCCGCTCGTCCGGGGCCACGTCGCGCGGCTGCTCGCGACCTGCGGCCCGCGGGCGGAGACCCCCTTGGCCGCCTATGTCGCGACCCACCTGAAGGAGCGCGCGCGGCGCGAACAGCGCGAGTTCGACGAGGTCTGCCGCGTACACGGGAGGAAGCTCCCGGCGCCCGGCGCGATGCAGGCGGGCGCGAAGTGGAAGGACCCTTGGGACGAGGCGGTGCGGCCGCTGCCGGCGGAGGTGCGCGAGGAGCGGGCGCACATGTTCGAGGTGATCCACGCGCTCGCCTCCGTCGGCGGCGACGCCGCGCTCGAGCGCATCTTCGCGGAGCACCACGACCCGGAGGTGCTGCTGCGGGTGATCGACGTCTGGAAGGCGCGCAGGTGCTGGGCGGCGCTGCCGGCGATGGCGGATCTCGCGCGCATCCAGCAGTTCGGCCGCGCGATGGGGGGCGGGGCGGTCATCGGCGAGGAGCTGTTCACGATGTTGCAGCTCAAGTGGGACGTGCACAAGGACCGGCTTTGGTGGTCGCGGCCCGAGTATGTCCCGCGCGCCTCGCGGCCGATCGCGGACGCGGCGAGCGAGATCACCGGCGGCATGATCCGCACCGCGCGTGAACTCGACGGCTGGCTGCTCGCGAACGAGAAGACGCTTGCCGAGCGGGGCGTCAGGCTCGCGCCGGAGTTCCGCGCGCGCGCCGCCGAGACGCAGCGGGCGCGGTAGCGGGCGTCCCATTCCGGGACGCCGACGCGCCGTGCACGCGCCGCCGTCCCCCCCGGAGCGGCTGGCCTTGCATGGTAGGTTTGACGGATGGCCACGCCCGGCGAATTCCGCAACGAACCGCTCACGGACTTCTCGAAGGACGCGAACCGCCGCGCGATGGCGCAGGCGATCTCGCAGGTCGCCGAGAACCTCGGCCAGAGCTACCCGATCCTCGTCGGCGGCGAGCGGATCACGCTGCCCGAAACGCTCGGCTCGAAGAACCCGTCGAGGCCGTCCGAGGTCATCGGCATCTTCCCCAACGCGCTGGCCGAGTATGCCGACAGGGCGATCCACGCCGCCGCGAAGGCCTTCGAGAGCTGGAAGCGCACGACGGCGGCGCAGCGCGCGGAGGTGCTCTTCCGGGCCGCCGACGCGATCCGCACGCGCAAGTTCGAGTTCTCCGCATGGATGTGCTTCGAGGCGGGCAAGAACTGGGCGGAGGCGGACGGCGACGTCGCCGAGGCGATCGACTTCCTCGAGTTCTACGGGCGCGAGGCGCTGCGCTACGAGAAGCTCGGCAGGGTGACGCCGGTCCCCGGCGAGAAAAACCGCCTCGAGTACATCCCGCTCGGCGTCGGCGCGGTGATCCCCCCGTGGAACTTCCCGCTCGCGATCACCGTCGGCATGAGCAGCGCGGCGATCGCCGCGGGCAACACCGTCGTGCTGAAGCCCGCGAGCGTGACGCCGACGATCGCGTGGAAGTACGTCGAGGCGTTCGTCGACGCGGGCCTGCCGCCCGGCGTGCTGAACTTCGTGACCGGGCCGGGCAGCAAGCTCGGCAACCGCCTCGTCGAGCACCCGTTGACGCGGTTCGTGACCTTCACCGGGTCGATGGAGGTGGGCCTCCACATCAACGAGCTCGCGAGCAAGAGGCAGCCCGGCCAGAAATGGATCAAGCGCGTCGTCGCCGAGATGGGCGGCAAGGACGCGATCGTCGTCGACAAGGGCGTCGACCTCGACGAGGTCGCGAAGGGGATCGTCTCCGCCGCGTTCGGATACCAGGGCCAGAAGTGCTCCGCCTGCTCGCGCGCGATCCTCCACAAGGACATCTACGACGACCTGCTCGCGCGGATCGTGCGCGAGACGAAGGCGTTGAAGATGGGTCCCGCCATCGACTGGGGCACCGACGTCGGCCCGGTCATCGACGCGCCGGCGGCGAAGAAGATCATGGAGTACGTCGCGATCGGCGCGAAGGAGGGTCGGATCGTCGCCGGCGGCAAGGGCCCGAAGCCCGGGGAGGGCTACTTCATCGAGCCGACCGTCGTCGCGGACGTGCCGAACGACGCAAGGCTGTCGAAGGAGGAGATCTTCGGCCCCGTGCTCGCGGTGACGAAGGCGCGCGACTTCGACGAGGCGATCGCGTTCGCGAACGACACCGACTTCGGCCTCACCGGCGCCGCCTACAGCCCGGACGAGAAGAACCTCGACAAGGCGAGCCGCGACTTCCACGTCGGCAATCTCTATCTGAACCGGAAGTGCACCGGCGCGCTCGTCGGCGGCCACCCCTTCGGCGGCTTCAACATGTCCGGCACCGACAGCAAGGCCGGCGGCGCCGACTACCTGATGCTCTTCCTGCAAGCGAAGACGATCGCGAGAAGGGTCTGAGCGGGGGGGGCGCGGGGGGCCAAATCTGGTCGTGCCGCCCCGCCTCGGTAGGATGCGCGGCGCCGTGAAAGGGTGCTCGTTCCAGTTCGCGCTCCTCGTCGCCGTCGCGGCGGGGTGCCGCACGTCGCCGCCGGCGCCCCTGCGGGAGGATCCGTTCCCGTGGGCGGCGGTGCGGGCCGCCGCGGAGGCGCCGCCCGCGCCGCGGGAGAGGCTCACGGTCGCCGAGGCGGTGGACGAGGCGCTCGCGCAGAACCGCACGCTGATGGAGGCGCGCCTCGGCGTGCTGATCGGCGGCACGCGCGCCGACGAGGCGAAAGCCGCCCTCTACCCCGCCCTCGACCTGCGCGGCACCTACACGCGCCGCAACGAGGCGCCGCTCGCGGTCGCGCCGGAACTCGGCACGAGCTTCAGCGTCGGACCGCGCGAGGCCTTCGGGCTCAATGTGGTCGCCTCCTACTCGATCTACGGGTTCGGGCGCCACATCCACGCCTACCGGGCGGCGCAGTTGCAGCAACGGAAGCTCGACGCCGACCGCGAGTCGGCGGAGGCGGACATCGCCGCCGCCGTGACCGCCGCCGCCTTCGACCTGCTCGAGGGCATCCGCGCGATCGACGTGGCCCGGGACGACGAGGAGGCGCTGCGGCGGCAGGTGCAGGACGCGCAGGCGCTGCTCGACGCGGGCCGCGTCACGAAGGTGGACGTCCTCGAGGCCGAGGTCGAGCACGACGCGAGCCGCCGCACGCGCGAGCGGCTCGAGAGCGCGGTCCCGCTGCTGCGCATCGCGCTGAACGCGCTGCTCGGCCGTGCGACGGACGCGGCGACGGAAATCGTCGACGAGCCCTCGGCGGCCGCGCCGGGCTGGGATGCCACGGAGGTGCTGGCCGGGGCCCTCGCGTCGCGGCCCGAGGTGCGCGCGGCGACGCTCGAGGTCGAATCCCTCGAGCGCGAGAGCCGCGCCGCCGCCGCGCGGGAGTTGCCCGAACTGAGCGGCACGCTGACCTACACGGACACGACGAGCCCCTTCACGACGCCGAGCGATGCGGTGATCCTCGGCCTGAGCATCGACATCCCGATCTTCACCGCCGGCGCGCGCCCCGCGCGCATCCGCCGGGCGGAACTCGATCTCGACCGGGCCCGGCTGCGCCGGATCGACGTCGAGACCCTCGTCCGCACGGAGGTCGCCGAGGCGCTCCGCAACGTGGAAGAGAGCTACCGCGACATCGAGGTCGCCGCGCGCTCGATCTCGAAATCGGAGGAGAGCCTCCGGATCCAGCGCGAGAAGTTCGCGAGCGGCCGCGCGACGTCGCGCGAGGTGCTCGACTCGACCGCGCTGCTGAGCCGGACGCGCTTCGCGCACCTGAGGTCGCTCTTCAATTACAACGTCGCGCTGCGGGCGCTCCACCGCGCCCGCGGAGCGGACCCCCGCACCTCCCCGCTGCCTCCCGGCCGGTGACTCCCGGGGCCCCCCCGCGGCCCCCCCCTCGTCCGGCCCCGGAAACGCGCGACCCGGCAAAAGCTCCCCTCTCGGGGGCTCCATCGCGTATTTTGGTGGCCGTGCAGGACTTGGTGCGCTTCGAGGACCGGGCGGACGGCCGCTGGATCATGCTTTCCGGGGAACTCGATCACGAGGGCTGCGCCCGCGTCGGGGACCGGTTGCGCGAAGCGGCGTCGGCCGCGAAGACGGCGCGGGTGATCGTGGACATGAGCGACGTCTCCTTCGTCGCGAGCCAGGGGCTGCGGCTGCTGCTGCAAGTCCAGAACGCGCTGAAGAACGCCGGGCGCACGCTGCAGATCGGCGGCATGCGGCCCAACATCCGCCGCGTGATGGAGACGACCGGGATCCTGCAGGCGATCCCGGAGTGGACCGCGCCGAAACCCTGACTCGGCCCCCATCCCCGCGGATCGGTCGATCGTCACGGGCCCTTCAGGGCCCCTAGCCCGCGCAGCGGGCGACGGGCCCACGGGACTTGGAACCGCTCGTAGCATGATGCGATGAGCAAAGCCAAGGGCGATCAGATCACGATGCAGAACGGGACGCTGCGGGTCCCCGACCGGCCCGTCTGCCCGTTCATCGAGGGAGACGGCACCGGCCGGGACATCTGGCGCGCGAGCAAGCGCGTGCTCGACGCGGCGGTGGAGATCGCGTATGGAGGCAAGCGGTCGATCGTCTGGCGCGAGGTGCTCGCCGGCGAGAAGGCGTTCAAGGAGACGGGGAGCTGGCTGCCGCCGGAGACGCTGACGGCCTTCCGCGAATACCTCGTCGGCATCAAGGGCCCGCTGACGACGCCGGTCGGCGGCGGCATCCGCTCGCTGAACGTCGCACTGCGGCAGGAACTCGATCTCTACGTCTGCCTGCGCCCGGTGCGATGGTTCACCGGCGCGCCGAGCCCGGTGCGCCACCCGGAGGGGGTGGACATGGTGATCTTCCGCGAGAACACCGAGGACATCTACGCCGGCGTCGAGTGGGAGGAGGGGAGCGCCGAGGTCGGCAAGCTGATCGCGTTCCTGCAGAAGGAGATGGGCGTCAAGAAGATCCGGTTCCCCGCGACGAGCGGCATCGGCATCAAGCCCATCTCCCGCGAGGGGACGGAGCGGCTCGTGCGCGCGGCGGTGCAGTACGCGCTGCGGCTCAACCGGAAGAGCGTCACGCTGGTGCACAAGGGCAACATCATGAAGTTCACCGAGGGCGCCTTCCGCGACTGGGGCTACGCCCTCGCGCGCCGGGAGTTCCGCCGGGAGTGCGTGACCGAGCGCGAGAGCTGGATCCTCGACAACAAGGAGCGCAACCCCGGGCTCACGCTCGAGGAGAACGCGAAGATGATCGAGCCCGGCTACGAATGGATGGCGCCGGACGCGCAGAAGGCGCTCTGCGAGGAGGTCAAGCAGGGGCTCGCGCTCTGGGACACGCACGGCGACCGCAAGTGGAAGCGCAAGCTGCTGATCCGCGACTCGATCGCCGACATCACGCTGCAACAGGTGCTGACGCGCCCGAGCGAGTTCGACGTCATCGCGACGATGAACCTCAACGGCGACTACCTGAGCGACGCGCTCGCCGCGCAGGTGGGCGGCATCGGCATCGCGCCGGGCGGCAACATCAACTACATGACCGGCCACGCGATCTTCGAGGCGACCCACGGCACCGCGCCGAAGTACGCCGACCAGGACAAGGTCAACCCCGGCTCGGTGATCCTGAGCGGCGAGATGATGCTCCGCTACATGGGCTGGAACGAGGCGGCCGACCTGATCCTGAAGGGGATGGACGGCGCGATCGGCGCGAAGACCGTCACCTACGACTTCCACCGGCTGATGGAGGGGGCGACGCTTCGGAAGTGCTCCGAGTTCGCCTCGGACATGATTTCGCACATGCGCTGATCGCCGCGGCGCCCTCAACCGCGACAACGGCGCGATCTCATGCGGGGGTGCGCTCTTCCGGCGGGTCGGGGGCGGTTGGTCGGCGCAACCCTGGTCGTGTGTGGCGTCGCGCCACGCGCGCTTTCCCGTTCGGGGTGCCGGCCCTGCCGAGGATAATGCCTTGCGTGAACGCAGGACTCCCGCGGCGCGTCTGGGTCGTCGGCCCCTGCGGCAGCGGCAAGAGCACCGTCGCGCGGGCGCTCGCGTCGCGCCTCGGCGTAGAGGCGACGAATCTCGACGATCTGCACTGGCGCCCCGGGTGGATCGAAGCGCCTCCGGAGGAGACGGCTCGCAGGGTCGCCGCGGTGGCCGCTCGCCCATCGTGGGTCATCGACGGCAACTACTCGCGGATCCGGCGTGCGCTGATGGCGCGTGCCGATCTCACGGTCTGGCTCGACCTGCCGTTCCGCGTCACCTTCCGGCGGTTGCTCGTGCGCACCCTCTCGCGCTCGATCCGGGGCACCCCCTGCTGCAACGGCAACCGCGAGAGCCTCGCGCGCGCGTTCCTCCACCGCGACTCGATCCTGCTCTGGGCGATCACGACCCATCGACGGCGCCGGCGGCAGTTGGAGGAGGACCTCTCGGGCCGGCCCCATGTGCGGCTGCGGACGCCGCGGGAGGTCCGGGCGTGGCTCGCAACGGCGTAGCCGATCAGAAGAGCGTGGGCTCCTTCGTGCCCTCCGGGGGCGGCGAGGGCTCCCGGCGCCCTTCGACGGCGTGGACGACCCCGGCCGCGTCGAGCCCCGCGACTCCCCGCTGGGCGATCATCACGATCCTTGCGACCTGCTTCGGCGCAAGCCGGCCCGTCATCCGAAGGCGCCCCTCGTAGCCCTCGAGCAGCCGCAGCGCCGGGTAGGCGCGCCGGAGCTCGGCGAGGATCCGCGCCGCGCGCTGCTGCGGAAAGTGGCGCCCGAGGACTTCGCGCTGGCGTTCGGTCCAGGAGGGCTGGCTTGAGAGGGAGTGTTCGAACTTCGAACGCGGCGCGGCGAGAGAGCGCGCCTTCCCCCGCGCCCCCATCTTCATCGCCTCGGCGAGGCGCGCGGCGCGGCAGCGGTCGCACTCCTGCACCAGGTCGACGCCGCCTCCGGAGACCGCGAGCAGGTCGGACGATGGGCGGCCGGTCAGGGCGGACGCCTCGACCTCGATCCACGGGATCCTCGCGCGCTGGAGTTGCGCGCCCTTCTCCTGCGGCACGGCGTGGGAGCGGCGGATCTCGACGGCGAGCCGGACGCGGCCGCGGGCGTCGAGGAGCGCGACATCGAGGCGGAGCCTCGCGTCGGAGCCGGGGATCGCCACCTCCGCTTCCACCGCCGCGTCGGCGATGCCGCGCCGGAGCGGGCGCAGCATCGCGGTGGCATGGCACCCGCGGCAGCGCGTGCGCACTTGGGGCGAGAGCGCGCGGCCCGCCCGCCAGCGCTTGACCGTGGCGGCGACGAGGTACTTCGCCGCGAGATGCTCGGCGCTCTCGCCGGCGAATGCGCACCCGGCGGAGTGCACGAAGTGGGCGAAGTGGCGCACGATCCCCTCCCCCTCGCGGACAATGAGGCGCGACCGGCACTCCGGACAGAGAAACCTCCCGCCGTCGGGCGCCTCCTCCGGCAGGAGCCAGACGCCCGCGGCGTCCACCCCCACCGGAACAAGCAGCGCGCGCACGACCACGCGCACCAGCCTACACGACGCCGCCTACTTGCCGCCTTGGAGCTGCTCGATCCAGTCCGCCACGCGCTTGTCGGTGCCGCCCTGCGCGACGTACTCCTGGTAGCACTCGATCGCCGCGGTCGGGTCGTTGAGGTCGGTCTCGTAGATGATGCCGAGCATCTTCAGCAGGCCGAGGTTCTTCGGGTCGAGCGCCTTCGCCTTCAGCAGCGCCTCGACGGCGACCTTCGGCTTGCGAAGCTGGGAGTTCAGGTCGCCGTAGCGGATCCACCCGTCGGGATTCTCGGGTTCGAGGACCGTGACCTCCTTGTAGACCGCCAGCGCCTCCTTCGTCCTGCCGCGCGCCTCGAGCGCGCTGCCGTAGGCGAGGCGGTAGACCGCGCTCCGCGGATCCTTGTCGCACGCGCTCTTGTAGTGCACGAGCGCCTGCCTGTGGTCGCCCTTCCTCTCGCATGCGAGCCCGAGGTAGTAGAGGTAGGACGCGTTGGCGGGCCGCAGCTTCGATGCCGCCGAGTAGGCGGTGATCGCGGCGTCGGGCAGCCCCTGCAACAGTGCCGAGTACCCGCGCGCCGCGTGGGCGGGAGCATGCTTCGGATCGAGGGCCAGCGCGGCGTCGAGGGCGCGCTTCGCCAGCGCCCACTCGGCGACCTCCGCGTAGGACTCGCCGAGCAGCACGAGCACGAGAAGGTCCTTCGGCGCGAGCGCGACGGCCTTCTCGTAGGCCTTGGCCGCGTCCTTGGCGCGGCCCATCATGCCGAGCACGAGCCCCTCGTGGACGAATGTCTGGGGGTCGCCGGGGGCGGTCTTGCGCGCCTTGCGGAGGAGGCTCAGCCCCTCGCCGCCCTTGTCGCGCCGCGCGAGAAGCACGGCGAGATTGAAGCAGGCGGGGAGGTAGGCGTCGTCGATCGCCAGCGCGGCCCGGTAGGACTCCTCGGCGCCTGCGTGATTGCCGGAGTGCTCGAGCACCCAGCCGAGCGCATCATGGGCCTCGCGGAGGTTCGGGTCGATGGCGAGCGCCCGCCGCGCGGCCGCCTCCGCTTCGGGGAACTTGCCCTCCGCCTCCAGGGCCCGCGCGAGTCCGACCCAGGCGTGCGCGAATTGTGGATTCAGCGTCGTCGCCGCGGTGAACTCGGCCACGGCGCGCGGTCCGCGGAGGGTGCGGGCGTGGAGGAAGCGGGCCACCGGATCCTCGGGCCGCGCGTTCGCGGCCTCGGCATAGCGCGCGCCGATCTCCTGCTGGCGGTTCGCGCCGCGCATCAGATCCTGGAAGAGCATCTGCGCCTCCAGAGACCCGGGGTTCTCCGCCACCAGCGCCTCCAGCAACTCCAGCGCCTGGGTCTGCTGGCCGTCGCGGATCCGCTGCCGGATGTCGCCCAGCGAGGCGCTCAAAACGTCGTCGGCCCTCGCCGGGAGGGCGAGGGCCGACGTGATCAGTATCAGGTGCGAGACGCGGAGCACTTATCTACCGTTGAACTGGTCCGGCGTCCCGTCTAGCGCGGATCGGGATAGCCGTCGTACCCGCCATCGCCGTCGTCGTCGCCGTCGTCGTCGCCGTCGTCGCCGTCGTCGCCGTCGTCACAGCCGTCGTCACAGCCGTCGTCGTCGCGCTTGTCCTTGCGGTCGTCCTTGCGGTCGTCCTTGCGCTCGTCCTTGCGCTCGTCCTTGCGCTCGTCCTTGCGCTCGTCCTTGCGCTCGTCCTTGCGCTCGTCCTTGCGCTCGTCCTTGCGCTCGTCCTTGCGTTCGTCCTTGCGTTCGTCCTTGCGTTCGTCCTTGCGCTCATCGCGGCGGTCCTCGCAGCCGCGCTCGTCGCGCATCTCGCGGCGGCAGCGGTCACGGCACTCGTCGCGCTCGCGGCAGCGCTCGCGCTCGCGGTCCCGTTCGCGCATCTCATCACGATGGCGCTCGCGCTCCTCGCGGCGGCACTCGTCGCGCTCTTCCTTGCGCTCGCGCTTGCGCTCCTCCTCGCTCTTCTCGTCCTCTCCACCGCCGCGACGGCCACGCTCGCGGTCACCCTTCTTGTCCTCCTTCCGCTCCTCTCCGCCGCGATTCTTCTCATCGCTCTTCCTGTCGCCCCTGGGGGGCGGCGGGGGCGGGCGGTCGCCGCCACCCCGCCCCTCGGCGTAGGCGCTGGGTGCGATGGCGACGATCGTGGCGATCAGCACCAAGAGGGTCTTTCGGTAGATCTTCGTCATTTCTGTTCGTGCCTCCATTCCGCAATGAGCAACGGGCGTTCCACGATCAGCAACCGGCCACAAAAGCCTACCACCCATGGGCTTACGCCGCACCGCAATCCTGCCGCGCGACGCTTTTGCCCCCCCTAGGCTCACGCCCCGACGTTTTTGCTGGATTATCTACTTGACAAACCATGACCCGGACGCGACAATCCGGGCATGGAGACCAAGACCTTCCTCGAAATCGCCGCGATGACCGAGGGTCAGGCCCGCGAGCACCTTGAGGCTATCCGCTGGGGAGGCTCCCCGGCCTGCCCCCACTGCGGCCTGTTCGAGGTCACCCGCCTCATGGGCAAGGCGACCCGTCCGGGCGTGTTCAAGTGCAAGGGCTGCCGCAAGCAGTTCACCGTCACGGTCGGGACGATCTTCGAGCGGTCCCATATCCCGCTCAAGACGTGGCTGCTGGCCTTCCACCTGATGTGCGCGAGCAAGAAGGGGATCAGCGCCCTTCAGCTCAAGAGGCAGCTTGGGATCGCCTACAAGAGCGCATGGCACATGGCCCACCGAATCCGCTACGCGATGGCCCAGGAGCCTCTACGGTCGATGCTGAGCGGCACCGTGGAGGTCGATGAGGGCTACATCGGGGGCAAGCCGCGCCGCCCTAACTGTGCGGGGCTCGGGGAGTGGGGCCGCCGCAGCAAGCACAAGGTGCCGGTCATGGTGCTCGTGGAGCGCGGCGGGAGGGCTCGGGCGCTCGCCTTGGAGAAGGTGACCGCCAAGACCCTACGGGGAGAGATCGCCCGCTCGGTCGACCCGACGGCCCGCGTGATGACCGACGATTGCGCGATGTACCGCGGCACGGACAAGATCGTTTCCGGCGGTCACGAGGTCGTGAAGCACACCGAACGGGAGTACGTCCGAAAGAGCGACCCGACCGTCTACACGAACACGGCGGAGTGCTTCATCGGCCTCGCGAAGCGGGCGGTCATGGGGGCGTGGCACCACATCAGCCGGCAGCACGTCCAGCGGTACATGGACGAAATGACCTTCCGGTGGGACCGCCGGGGCATCAGCGACGCGGCCCGGACGGCGGAGGCGATCAAGGCGGGGGACGGGAAGCGGTTGATGTACCAGGAGCCTACGGGGGCGTGAGCGCAGAGCCCAGCCCCAAAATCGGACATTACATGGCGAATTTGGCTCGTCTTGCGCGATCAAGGTGGACGAAGTAGTCTATAAAGCCCCATATGAGCGACTACCTATTCGCCAGACCCTCGTTCGTCTCCGGCGCGGCGCGCTCGCTCGACTTGGCCGGCGTATTTGACGAGTACAACTACAGTTCATCCGGTGAAGGCGCGGACGCCCTAGCCATGTATCTCGATATGCAGGCGGTTGGCTGCGATCTTGCGGAGGCCGTTGCACAACAAGCAGTCGAGGATGAACAGCGACGGCCCGCCTGACCCCGGCACAACTGCCGTCCCGCTGAAGATACCGGGTGGCGATGGCGAGCAGCATGGACCGAGTGCGGACAAGCTAGATGCGCTGAGGGCGGCCCTCCCCAAGGGCAACCCTTCCATACTCGCCCAGGTGTTTCAGCAATGGCAGGGCCCACTGCCGCATCCAGACTGGCTGGCTGGTTACGAAAAGGTGGTTCCGGGGCTCGCTGATCGCCTGATGCAGTGTTTTGAGAATCAGGTACGCCACCGCATCGCCATCGAGGGCACGGCAATCAACGGAAACGTCAAGGCGCAGAACAACGGCCAGTGGTTCGCGTTTGTAATCGCTCTCTCGATCTTGGCGTTCGCGTTCTACTTGGCTTCGCTCGGCCACGTCGGGTGGGGCATAGCGCTAACAATGACCGATTTGGCTGCTCTGGCCGGAACATTCATCTACGGTCGCTACAGCCAAACGCAAGAGCGGAAAACAAAAGTGGACACGATCGCAGGCCCAAACGCTCCCAACAGGCGCAGAGATGCGGGGGGCGGGGTATGATCCCGCACGGGTGCCGGTCCTTGGCCAAGGGGCACCCACCGGGTTCCTCGCCCGGCGCGTCTGCCGATTCCGCCACCCCCGCGTAAAACCTACGTGGCGGTGAGCCACGTAGGTCGCTTGCTTGGGATTTGGGCGCTCAGCCCTTGAACGGCGGGCCATCGGTGGGATAATGCCCACGAAGCCGCCGACTCAAGGCTGATCGCCTGAGGTTTGTGGCCCCTGCGGCCCTTCCGTCCGTTGCCCCTGCTATGGAAGCCTCGGAGGAAGGGCCGCTGCATCTGGCCGGAAGGGGCGGGCCTATTCCAAGCCGACCGGCCTATCGCATGGGCGGCTTCATGGGCTACCCGCGCGGTTCGCGCGCGGCCTCCTTCCTCCAAAGCACGAACTTGCCGTCGCTCTTGTGCGTCCAGCCCATCGCCTTGCCGTGACGGCGCAGGCACCGGCGGATGATGTTCCCGATTTGGGCCGGAAGGTCCGGCACCGTGCGGCCAAGCGCGTCAGTGATGTTGGGCACCGAGACATAGCCGGAGGCTGCGGAGAGCACGTTGTCGATGGGCGCGACCCACTTGTCGCGAGGCCGCTGCACCGCGTTGGGCCTGATAGTCGTTTCCGGGAGCGGGGCGCTTCCACGTGTTCCATTCGCCATTTTGGACCGTACGAACTGCAACAGTTCCTGTAGACGCGCAAGATCGGAGAGGATGTCCTGCTCGATCAGGTCGTAATTCGTGTTTTTCATTACGGCACGGATTGTAGGCGAGACGTGCGACGAAACAAGTGCCACGTCCGCTGGTTTTTGTTCCGCGTCCAGTGTTACGTCCCGATGCAGCCGCCACCGTCCGGTCTGCTACAGATGCTATCCTGCACGCCGATGCAGAACTCGTGGTCCGGCCGCCTTCGCCCTCCGTCCATGCACCCGTTGAAGCCAGAGCAGGCGCTCCGCGGCGCTATGTCGGTTCCGCCGCCACCGGAGACGCGGCCCGAGCCGAAGCCCAGGAAGGCGCGAAAGAAGAAGGGCAAGGCGAAGTAGCGGGAATCCGCCCGGCTCTAGGGGCGCATGCGGCTTGGTTTGTTAAGTCGATAATCCCGCGTTTTTGTCGTCCAAGCCATACTTCCTCAGCTTGTAGCGCAGAACGCGCTCCGGAAGGCCGATTTGCCGGGCCGCACGCGCCCGGACGCCACCGCACTCACGCATCGCCCTCTGGATCCAAGCCCGCTCGAGCGCCTCGACGGCCTCGTCGAGGGTGCGTGCGCTACCCGCATCCGCTGCTTCCGCCGCCCGGGGCAGGTCGATCCGGTCGATCTCCTGGCCCTTCGACAGGATCAGGGCGCGTTCGAGCAGGTTCTCGAGTTCCCTCACGTTGCCGGGGAAGTGGTAGGCCGCGAGCGCCGCCAAGGCGCGAGGGCCGAGGGGGCGCGGGGGCAGACGGTTGCGCGCGGCGAGGCGGCGCAGCAGGCGGTCGGCCAGCACCGGGATGTCCTCAGGACGCTCTCGCAGCGGCGGCACCGAGATCTCGATGACGCGCAGCCGGTAGAGCAGGTCCTCGCGGAACTTCCCCTCGGCCGCACGGGCCTCGAGGTCGCGATGGGTTGCCGCGAGGATGCGCACATCGACCGGGATCGCCTTGCGCGCGCCGACACGCAGCACCTCGCGCTCCTGCAACACCCGCAGGAGGCGGACCTGCAGGGCGGCGCCGATGTCGCCGATCTCGTCGAGCAGAAGTGTGCCGCCGCCGGCCGCCTCGAAGAGACCGCGGCGTGCCGTTTCCGCGCCCGTGAAGGCGCCCTTCTCGTGGCCGAAGAGTTCCGCTTCCAGAAGCGTCTCCGCGAGAGCGGCGCAATTGATCTTCAGCAGGGGACCCTGCGCGCGGCGGCTCTTCCGGTGGAGGCGGTCGGCGACGAGTTCCTTGCCGGACCCGGACTCCCCTCGGATCAGCACCGTCGACTCGAACGGGGCGACGCGGTCGATCAGGTCGCGCACGTCGCTCATCGCGGCGCCGAGGCCCGCGAACTCGTCCTCCTCCTCGTGCAGCCGCCGGCGCAGCGTCCGGTTCTCGTCCACGAGCGCGCGCCTCTCGGCGATCCGCGAGAGCGCCTGGTCGAGGTCGTCGAGCCGGAGCGGCTTCGTCAGGTAGTCGTAGGCGCCCGCGCGCATCGCCTCGACCGCGTTCCCGATCGTGCCGAAGGCCGTCATTACGAGGAAGTCGGCCTGCGATCCGGCCGCGCGCGCGCGCCGCAGCATCTCGACGCCGTCGATGCCGGGCAGTTGCAGGTCGGTCAGCACGAGGTCGGCCGGCCGCGCGGCGAGAAGGCGCAGCGCCTCCTCCCCGCTCGAGGCTTCGCGCACCGGGTGGCCCGCCTCGGCGAGATAGCCGGAGAGCATCGTCCGCTGCGTCGGCTCGTCGTCGACGACGACGAGATCGAGCGGCCGCGGCTTCACGCGCCCTCCCCCGCGGGCAGCAGCATGCGGAAGAGCGCCCCTCCCCCCGCGCCCCCCTCCACCTCGATCGTGCCGCCGTGCGCCTGCGCCGCGGAGAGCGCCAGCGGCAGGCCGAGTCCCGAACCGGCCCGCGCCTGGAAGGGCTCGAAGATCGTCGCGCGCTTCTCCTCCGGCACGCCGGGCCCGCGGTCGGACACCTCGAGCGCGATCCAGCTCCCGCGCCGCGCGAGCGCCACGTGCACCGTCTCCCCCTTCGGCGACGCCTGGATCGCGTTGCGCACGAGGTTCCACGCGGCCCCTTGCAGCAGGTCGGGATCGCCGCGCAGCGTCAGTCCCTCGCCCGATGCAACTCGCAACAGTACGTTGTTGCTTTCAGCCTCGCGGCGCAGCAGCGCCTCGACGCCGGCGAGCAGCCGGGAGGCGTCCAGCCGCTCCATGCGCGGCTCGTGCGGGCGCGCGTACCGGAGGATCTCCTCGACGGTGCGGTTCAGCCGCTCCACCTCGCCGACGACGGCGCCGGCGAGCCGCGGGATCTCCTCCGGCGCGCCCGGCACGCGCTGCACCCGCTGCACCGCGAGGCCGATCGCGTTGAGCGGGTTCCGCACCTCGTGCGCGATCGCCGCGGCGAGCCGCCCGAGCGACGCGAGCCGGTCGTCGCGGCGCCCACGCTCCGCGAGTTCCTCCCGCGCGCGGCGCAGCCTCAGCAGCCCCCACGCGCCGGCGGCGCCGACGACGACGAGCAGCGCGCCCGAGAGGACCGAGAAGAGGAGCTGCACGGCCAGCGCATCGCGCACCGGCGTGCGGTCGATGCCGATGCGCAGCATGCCGGGGGGGCCGCGGGGGGGCGAGACCTCCCGCGTGAACGTGAGGACGCGCTCGGGGTCGGTCGCCGGAGCCGGCCCGTCGTAGCGGACGAAGGCGACCCGCGTCTCCGCTTCGAGCCGCTTCGCGACGGCGTCGCCGTCCGCGGCGGTGCGCACGCGGGCGAAGGACTCCGCGTCCTGCACGAGCACGGCGGCGCCGCCGCCGCGCAGCCGCACGGCGACCGCGAGCGCGCGCTTGAGGCCCGCCCCCGGCACCTCGATCTCCCGGACGAGCAGCGGACCGTCGAGATCGGTCGCGATGCGGCGCGCGGCGTCCTCGAGTTGCAACCGCAGCCGGGCGGGGTCGAGCGCGCCGCCTCCCGGGGGCGACGGGACGTCGCGCGCGGCGGCCACGAGCCTGCCCTCGCTGTCGAGCACGATCACGTGCTTGAGTCCGGACGCCCGCGCGAACCGTTCCGGGTTCGCCTCCTCGCCGCCCGCCTCCGCGAAGAGCTGCGCCTTGCGCTGCAGCGAGTCCTGCAACTCCCCCTCGAGCTCCCCCAAGACCGCGAGCGAGGAGCGCAGCCCGGCCGCCGCCGTCTCGGCGATCGCACCGCCCAGCTCGCGGATCAGGCCGTCGAGGTGGTCGCGCGTCGCGCGATAGGCGGCCCACCCGTGAAGGGCCGTCGCGAGCGCGAGAACGAGCGCGAGGAGCGGGAGGAAGGGCGGCGAGCGCACCCGCAATGCGCGGCCATCCTAACCGGCCGGGGGGTGGCCCACCCCTTTCCACCCCTATAATCGCCCGCGATGCGACGAAGCCTGCACGTGGACATGTTGCCCCAGCCCGACGACGTGACCTGCGGGCCGACCTGTCTGCACGCGGTCTACCGGTACTACGACGACGAACTGCCCCTCGCCCAGGTCATCGCCGAGACGCCGATGCTGACCGGGGGCGGGACGCTGGCGGTCCATCTCGGGCGGCACGCGCTCGGGAGGGGCTATCGGGCGAAGATCTACACGTTCAACTTGCAGGTCTTCGACCCGACCTGGTTCGCGAGTCCCAGGCCCGACCTCGCCGGCAAGCTCGCCGCGCAACGCGACGCGAAACGGTCGCCGAAGCTGCGGGCCGTCTGCGACGCCTACATCGACTTCCTCGGGCGCGGGGGCCGCATCGTCTTCCGCGACCTCTCCCGGGCGCTGCTGCGGCGTCATCTGCTCCGCGGCGCGCCGATCCTGACCGGGCTTTCGGCGACCTACCTCTACCGCAGCGCGCGCGAGCGGTCGGTCGGGCCGCGGGTCGTCTACGACGACGTGCGGGGCACGCCGTCGGGCCACTTCGTCGTGCTCTCCGGCTACGACGTCGAGGCGCGCACGGTGCGCGTCGCCGACCCCTACCTCCCCAATCCCGTCGCCGGCACCCACTATTACGACGTCAGCATGGCGCGGCTGATCAGCGCGATCCACCTCGGGATCCTCACGTACGACGCCAACCTCCTCGTCCTCCAGCCGAGGGCCGATGTCGAGCCTGATCGTCGTTGAAACGCCCTCCCGGTGGCCCTTCGACGTGCCCGGAGTCGAGGTCGTCGCCGCGCGCGACTACCTGACCGACGCGGGCTACAGCCCGCTGCGTCGCGCGAAGGTGTTCAATCTCTGCCGAGACTACAGCTACCAGAGCGTCGGCTACTACGTCTCGCTGCTGGCGGAGGCGCGCGGCCACCGGCCCAAGCCGGACATCCGGACGATCCAGGAGATGAAGTCGCAGACGATCCTGCGCGTCGCGACCGACGAGCTCGACGACCTGATCCAGAGGAGCCTCGCGCCGCTGAAGAGCGACGAGTTCCTGCTCTCGATCTACTTCGGCCAGAACACGGCGGAGCGGTATCGCCGCCTCAGCCTGCGGCTCAGCAGCCTCTTCGACGCGCCGTTGCTGCGGGCGAAGTTCGTCCGGAACCAGCGGTGGACGCTGACGACGCTGCAACCGATCGCGTCGAGCGGCATCCCGATGTCGCACCGGCCCGAGGTCGCGCGGTTCGCCGCGGAGTACTTCGCCGGGCGGCAGGGGGGCTCGCGGCGCCGCGCGACGCCTCGCTACGAGCTCGCGATCCTCGTGAACCCGGCCGACGCCGACGGCGACGGGCCGAGCAACCGGGGCGCGCTGCGCAAGTTCGAGCGCGCGGCGCAGGAGCTCGGCATCGGGGTCACGTTCGTCACGAAGGACGACTACTCGCGGCTCGGCGAGTTCGACGCGCTCTTCCTCCGCGAGACGACGCAGGTCAACCACCACACCTACCGGTTCGCCCAGCGCGCCGCCGCGGAGGGGCTCGTCGTCATCGACGACCCGCAGTCGATCGTCCGCTGCACGAACAAGGTCTACCTCGCCGAGCTCTTCGAGCGGCACAAGATCCCGGCGCCGCGGACGATGGTCGTCCACGCGGACAACATCGACGCGGTGGCGGCGCGCCTCGGGCTGCCCTGCGTGCTGAAGCGCCCGGACTCCTCGTTCTCGCAGGGCGTCGTCAAGGTGGAGGGCGAGCCGGAGCTGAAGGAGGCCGCGGCGAAGATCCTCGCGAAGACCTCGCTCTTCATCGCGCAGGAGTTCCTGCCGACGGAATTCGATTGGCGGATCGGCGTGCTCGACGGCGAGGCGCTCTACGCGTGCCGCTATCACATGGCGAAGGAGCACTGGCAGATCATCCGCCACGAGGAGGGGGCCGAGGCGAGCTTCGGCGACGTGGACACGGTCCCCCTCGGCGAGGTGCCGAAGCCGATCCTGCGCACCGCGGTGCGGGCGGCGAAGCTCATCGGGAACAGCCTCTACGGCGTCGACATGAAGCTCTCGGGCAAGAAGCCCTACGTGATCGAGGTCAACGACAACCCGAGCATCGACAGCGGCTACGAGGACAAGATCCTCGGCGACATGCTCTACCGCCGCATCCTCGAGTGGTTCGTCGCGCGGATGGACCGGCGCGCCGCGGGGGAGATGCGCGCGTGACGCTGCGCCTCTTCGAAGGCTACGGCGTCGAGATCGAGTGCATGATCGTCGACGCGCAGACCCTCGACGTGAAGCCCGTCTGCGACGAGTTGCTTCGCCTCGCGGCCGGCGAGATCACCGGCGAGACCGAGCAGGGCGGGCTCTGCTGGTCCAACGAACTCGTGCTGCATGTCGTCGAATTGAAGACGAACGGGCCGGCCCCGTCGCTGGCGCCGCTCCCCGACCTCTTCCAGCGGCACGTCCTCAGGATCGAGGCGCTGCTCGAACCGCTCGGCGCGCGCCTGCTGCCCACCGGCATGCATCCGTGGATGGACCCGGGGCGCGAGATGCACCTCTGGCCCCACGACAACGGCCCCGTCTACGCCGCGTTCCACCGCATCTTCGACTGCACCGGCCACGGCTGGGCCAACTTGCAGAGCGCGCACCTGAACCTGCCCTTCTCCGGCGATTCGGAGTTCGGCCGGCTGCACGCGGCAGTCCGCCTCGTGCTGCCGCTGCTGCCCGCGCTCGCCGCGAGTTCGCCGCTGGTGGAGGGCAGGGCCACCGGCCTGCTCGACAACCGCCTCGACGTCTACCGCACGAACGCGCGCCACGTGCCGATCGTCAGCGGCAAGGTCGTCCCCGAACGCGCCTTCACGCGCGCCGCGTACGAGACGCGCATCTTCGAGCCGCTCTACGCCGCGATCGGGCCGCTCGATCCCGACGGCATCCTCCGCCACGAGTGGCTCAACGCGCGCGGCGCGATCGCGCGCTTCGACCGCGACGCGATCGAGATCCGCGTCATCGACACGCAGGAGTGCCCGCTCGCCGACCTCTCCGTGGCCGCGATCACGGTCGCCGCGGTGCGCGCGCTCACGGAGGAGCGCTGGACGACGGTCGAAGAGCAGCAGTCCTTCACCGAGGACGAGCTGCTGCCGCACCTGCTCGCCTGCATCCGCGACGCGGAGCAGGCGCACATCGGCGATCGGCGCTTCGCCCGCCAGTTCGGATGGGGAGGGGGCCGGGGAGGGGAGTTCTGGGCGCACCTCGCGGCGGAACTCCCCCCGGCGCCCCCCTTCGATCGGCCCTTGCAAGTCATCCTCGAGGAGGGAACGTTGGCAAGGCGGATCCTGCGGTCGACCGCCCCGCCTCGCCTCGTCTACGGCGAACTCGCCGACTGCCTGCGCGAGGGGCGGATGTTCCATGGCGTCCCGTGAGCGGCTGCTGCTGACGTGCGAGCACGGCGGCAACCGCGTCCCGGCCCGGTATCGGGATCTCTTCCCGCGCGCGCTGCTGGAGAGCCATCGCGGCTGGGACCCGGGCACGCTGCCGTTCGCCCGGCAGATGGCGCGCGCGCTGCGTGCGCCGCTGATCGCGACGACGGTGACGCGGCTGCTGGTCGACGCCAACCGGAGCCTCGGGCACCCGCGCCAGTTCCACGAGGCGGTGCCTGCGGGCGAACGCGCGCCGATCCTCGCGCGCTACTACCGCCCGCATCGGGAGCGCGTGACGGCGGCGGTCCGGCGGCTGCAACCGGTGTTGCATCTGGGCTTGCACAGCTTCACGCCGGTGCTCGACGGCGAGAGCCGCGACGTGGACGTGGGATTCCTCTACGACCCCGCGCGGGGGCGCGAGAGGGCGGTCGCCCGCGCGTGGGCGGCGGCGCTGCGGCGCGCGAGGCCCGACCTGCGCGTGCGCATGAACCGCCCCTACCGCGGCACGAGCGACGGCCTGACGACCTCGCTGCGCGCGCTCCTGCCGGCCGCGCGCTACGCCGGCATCGAGCTCGAGGTGAACCAGGCCTTCCCGCTCGGCGACGCGGGCCGCTGGCGGGGGCTGCGCGCCGCGCTGCTCGACGCGCTCCGGGCCGCGATCGGGTAAAAGGGCTTCCCTGCGTACCGGTGGGGTCCTTCTCGTCCTTGCGGCAACCGCGCTCGGCGGACCCGTCGACGATGCGGCCCAGCAGGTGCTCGGGATCCTTCGCGGCGGCGGCGATCTCGCGCAGGCCGCGAGCGCCGACAACCCCGATCCGTGGCAGGTCGCGGAGGCGCTCTGCCTGCTCGGCGAGTTCGACGCGGCGGCCGCCTTCGCCGCGGCCGCGCCCCGCGCGGCCGTCGCGAAGTTGCCCGACTATGTCGCGGCGCGCCGCGTCGCGGCTCCCGACGAGGGGATCGTCGAGGCGCTGCGCGCGCTCGACGCCGCGATGGCGGCGAACTCGGCGGAGGCGGTCTTCGCGGCCGGGAGCGGGCTCGGCGGGCCGCCGGACTCGGTCTCGCGGCTGCGCATCGCCTACGCGCGGGGTCTCGCGCTGCAGAATCTCCGCCGCTACGCCGAGAGCGCGAAGTTGTTGCACGAGGCTGCCTGCGCGGCCCGCGACCTCGGGTGGATCGGCCGCGCAATGCTCACCTTCGGCAAGAGCGGCTTCTCCGCCTACCACGCGGGCAACCGCCGCGAGGCGATCGGGGAGTGGAGGGAGGGGCTCGCCCTCGCGCGGACGTTGGGCGATCGCCGGCAGGAGGCCGACCTGCTGAACGACCTCGGCGTGGCCCATCGCGGCCTCGGCGAGAGCGACGCCGCGCTCGAGTGCTACCGGCAGAGCCTCGCCCTCTGGCAGGCGGCCAACGGCGCCGAGGGGCAGGCGAACGCGTGGAACAACATCGGCGTGGTCCACCTGTCGCGCGGCGACTTCAAGGAGGCGCTTCACGCGCTGCGGCAGGCGGAGGATCTGAAGGCGAACCTGCCGGACCGGGCGAGCTACGCGATGACGGTCAACAACACGGGCATCGCGATGGAACGGCTCGGGGACGCGGACGGCGCCCTCGAGGCGTACCGGAAGGCCCTCGAGATCTCCGACGGCGTCCGCGACCTGCCGGGCATCGGTCGCGCGCTCGGCAGCCTCGGGAACCTGCACGCCTGGCGCTTCGAGTACGAGAAGGCGTTTCAGGCCTTCGAGCGCGCGCTGAGCGTCTTCGCGGAGGCGAACCAGGCCGCGGGGGCCGCGGAGACCTTCGGCAACCTCGGCCGTCTGCACAGGGAACTCGGCGAGTTCGACGAGGCCTACGCCTGCCAGAAGAAGGCGCTCGCGCTCTTCGAGCGCATCGAGAACCCGTGGGGCATGGTGCTCTCGCGCCTCAACATGGGCTCGGTGCTCGTCGCCCAGGGGAGGTTGACCCTCGCGATCGAGGAGTACCGGCTCGCGCAGGATCTCGCGACGCGCCTCGGCGACAAGAGCGGCATCGCCCGCACCCATGAACTCATCGGCGAGGCGCGGCTCCAACTCGGCCAGGCGGATCGCGCGCTCGACGAGTTCGGCTCCGCCCTCGCGGTCTACGAGGCGCAGGGCGATGCGCGCGCGGTCTGCGGCGCCCATGTGCGCATCGCCGACGCCTTCCGGCGACTCGGCGATCCGGCGCGGGCGCTTGGGGGCTACGAGAAGGCGCTCGCGCTCGCCGCCGGCGACCGGGTCCGCGAGGCCGAGATCCGCACGAGCCAGGGAGCGTCGCACGCCGCCGCGGGGAGGAGCGAGGAGGCGCTCGCCGCGTTCCGCGGGGCGCTCGCGATCGCGGACGAGGTCGGCCACCGCGAGATGGCCCTGACGAACCGCATCAGCATCGGCGACCTGCTGCGGGAGGAGGGGCGGTGGGAGGCCGCGGAGGCCTGCTACGCCGAGGTGCTCGGCGCGCTCCCCGAGGCGGCGCGGCGCGCGCGCGCGCTGATGGGCCTCGCCCTCGCGCATGTGGGGCGCGGGCAGTGGACGCAGGCGATCGCAAGGGCCCTGGAGGCGCGGCGCGAGGTGGAGGCGATCGTCTCGGGGCTCTCCGACGAGGAGGGGGCGAGCGGTCGCGAGGACTGGACGGAGGTCTACGACATCGGAGCGGCGGCCTCCGGACGCACCGGCGACCTCGCGCTCATGTTCACCTTCCTCGAGGCGGGCAGGGGACAGATGCTCGTCGAGGCGCTGCGCGCCGCCGCGACGCTGCGCGCGGCGCTCCTGCCGCCGCATCTCTCGCGCGCGCTGGCCGCGGCCGAGCAGGGCGAGCGTCGCGCCCGCGAGAAGCTGCACGAGGCGCTCGCCACGCAGCGGCGGGAGCAGATCGCCGCGGCGCGCGCCGCGCTCGACAAGGCGCGGGAGGTCGTGCGCGGCGCGGGCGAGGACCTGCAGCGCGGCGCCAAGCTCGCGGCGGCCGTCGTCGCGCCGGAGCCGTCGAGCCTCGCCGACGTCCAGGCGCGCCTGCGCGAGGGCGATCTGCTCGTCCACTACCTGCTCGCGCCGACCGGGGCGGTCGCGCTCCTCGTCGAGCGCGGCGGCGCGCGCCAGGTCGCGCTCGGGGATCGAGGGCGCATTCTCGCGGCCTGTTCCCCGGTCGTCGGCGGCGACCTCGGCGAGGGGCCGATCGCAACACTCCGCTCGCTGCTCGTGGAGCCGCTCCGCCTCGGCGAGAAGGTCCGGCGCCTTCTCGTGGCCCCCGCGGGCCCCCTCGCATACATCCCCTTCCCCTTGCTGTCGCCGGAACGGGAGGTCGCCTATCTGCCCTCCGGGACGACCTACCTGCTGTTGCACGAGTCGGAGGGGGCGGCGGGGGAGGGCGTGCTCGCCATCGGCGACCCCGAGGCGCCCGGCGTCGCGCCACTGCCCGCGAGCCGGCAGGAGGTGGAGGCCGTGGGCACCGTGACGCTCGTCGGCAAGGAGGCGACGGAGGCGCGCTTCCGCGCGGCACTCGGAAGCCGCGCGCGGTGGGCCGCGGTGCACTTCGCCTGCCACGGCCGGATCGACGCCGAGCGGCCGACGCTGTCGGCGCTCGTGCTCGCGCCGGACGCCGCCGACGACGGCATGCTCACCTGCCTCGACGCCTTCCGGCTGCGCATCCCCGCCGACCTCGCGGTGCTGTCGGCGTGCGAGACCGCGAAGGGGCGGCTCTTCCAGTCGGAGGGCATCGTCGGCCTGACGCGCGCGTTCATGTACGCCGGCACGCCGCGCGTGATCGTGAGCCTGTGGAAGGTGGATGACGCGGCCACGCGCGCGCTGATGGTCCGCTTCTATGCCGAATGGCGGGGGGGCGCGGGGGCCGGCCTCGCGCTGCGCCGGGCGCAGTCGCGTGTCGCGGCCACGCCGGGCTGGGCGCCTCCGCGCTACTGGGCCGCGTGGCAGCTCTGGGGTTTGCCGGACTGAGCGGGCCAGCCCCCCCCGCGCCGCTGACCCTCCGCGACGAGGGACGCAGCCGAGGCGTGCGCAAGAGCGGCGCCGCGGTCGTGGGCGGCGTGGGTGCCGCGGGGTCTGCCGGATGAGCGCCGCTGGCGCGGGGCGTTACCCTCAACGTCCCCGTCCATGAGCGAGACGAAGCCCGACCTCGCGCGCCTGCGCATCGCCGAGAGCAGCCGGGGGAGGGGCCGCCGCCTCTGGCCGCTCGCCGCGTGGCTCGTGCCGCTCGCCGTCGTCGCGTACCTGCTGCGCGACCGCTGGCTGCCGCAGGCGGGCGCGCTGCTCGCGCCGGAGGTCGAGGTCGCGGCGGTCGAACTGGTCGGGGCGGAGGCGGCCCCGCCCGGGAGCCTCACGGCGAACGGGTACGTGGTCGCGCAGCGGAAGGCCGATCTCGCGCCGAAGGTCGCGGGCAAGCTGGAGGAGATCCTCGTCGTCGAGGGGAGCGCGGTCGAGGCGGGGCAGGTGCTCGCGCGCCTCGAGAGGCGCGACCTCGATGCGCAACTCTCGCGCGCGCAGGCGGCGGTGCGGCAGGCGGAGGCGGACCTGGCCCGGGCGACCGCCGAGGGCGAGCAGGTCTCGGCGCAGATCGCCGAGGCGCGCCAGAACACCGTCGCCGCGACGCAGGCGCTGCGCGAGGCGGAGGCGGCCCTCGCCGACGCGCGCCGCGAACTCGATCGCGAGACGGCGCTTCTCGAGGGGGGGGCGGGCACCCGCGGAGACGTCGACCGCGCGAAGGCGGCCTTCGACCAGGCGGAGGCGCGCGCGCGGCGCAGCGAGGCGCTCGTCGCCTCGTCGGGCCTGCGCGTGCCCACGCTCGAGGCGCAGCAGCGCGGCGCCGACGCCGCCACGGCCGCCGCCGTCGCGCGCCTCGACGGCGATCGGGCCGGGGTCGCGCTGCTCGAGGCGCAGATCGAGTACCTGACGATCCGGGCGCCCTTCGCCGGCGTCGTCATCGACAAGAACGCGGAAGTGGGCGAGATCGTCGCGCCGATCTCGGGGGGTGCGGGGGCCAAGGTCGCGGTCGTCACGATCGTCGACATGTCCTCGCTGATGGTCGAGGCGGAGGTCAGCGAGGCGCACATCCGGCGCGTGCGCACCGGCCAGCCCGCGCGCATCACCGTGGACGCGCTGCCCGACGAGCGCTTCCCCGGAAAGGTCTTCCAGGTCGTGCCGACCGCGAATCGCCAGAAGGCGACGGTGCAGGTGAAGGTCGCCTTCGATGCGCTCGATGCGCGCATCGTCCCGGAGATGGCGGCGCGCGTCTTCTTCCTCGAAGGGGAGGAGGCGCCCTCCGCCCCCCGCGCCCCCCGCCTCCTGATCCCCCGCAGCGCGCTGCGCCCCGGGGACAAGGTCTGGATCGTCGAGAACGACCGCGTCTCGCTGCGGGCGGTCCGCACCGGCCCCGAGCAGGACGGCAGGGTGGAGATCCTCGAAGGACTCGGGGTCGGGGACGTCGTCGTCACCGGCCCCTCGAACGGGCTTGCCGAAGGCAAGTCCGTCAGGAGATCGCGTTGATCATCGAAATCGAGAAGGCGACCAAGGCCTACACGCGCGGGCGTCAGCGGATCCCGGTGCTCGAGCTCCTCGACCTCGCGGTGGAGCGCGGCGAGTTCCTCGCGCTGATGGGTCCGTCGGGCTCGGGCAAGACGACGCTGCTGAACCTGATCGGCGGCATCGACTGGCCGACGTCGGGGCGCGTGCGCGTCTGCGGCGAGGAGATCAGCGGGCTCGGACGGCGCGCGCTGGCCGCGTGGCGCGCGCGGCATGTCGGCTTCGTCTTCCAGTTCTACCACCTGATCCCCGTGCTGACCGCCGCGCAGAACGTCGAGCTGCCACTGCTCCTGACCTCCCTCGGCAGGCGCGCGCGGCGCGAGCATGTCGCGGCGGCGCTCGAGTTCGTGGGCCTCTCCGACCGCGCGCGCCACCGGCCGGCGGAGCTCTCGGGCGGCCAGCAGCAGCGCGTCGCGATCTCCCGCGCGCTCGTCAGCGATCCCGACCTGATCCTCGCCGACGAGCCGACCGGAGACCTCGACAAGGGCTCCGCGCAGGAGATCCTGACGCTGCTCGACCGGCTCAACCGCGAGAGCGGCAAGACGATCCTGATGGTGACGCACGATCCGCACGCGGCGGAGCGAGCCCACCACGTCGTGCACCTCGAGAAGGGGGTGCTCGGCACGGAGGTGCGGCGGTGACGCTGGCCGGCCTCGCGCTCGGCAATCTCGCGCGCAACAAGGTCCGGACGGGGCTCACCGTGCTCGGCATGGGCGCCGCGCTCTTCCTCTACTGCTTCCTCGAGTCGGTCCTCGCGGGGTTCAGCGCCGGGGCGGACATCGCGAACGCGTCGCGGCTGATGACGCGAAACGCCGTCTCCCTCGTGCAGCCGCTGCCGATCTCCTACCTCGGGAAGATCCGCGCGATCCCCGGCGTGAGCGACCTGACCCACCAGAGCTGGTTCGGCGGCAACTACGAGGCGGACAAGCGCCTCTTCTTCGCGCAGTTCGCGGTCGACCCCGAGAGCTACCTGCGGGTCTTCCCCGACTACGTGACCTCGCCGGATGAGGCCAAGGCCTTTCTCGCCGACCGCAAGGGCTGCCTGCTCGGCGCGCGCCTCGCGCGGCGGCTCGGCAAGCGGCCCGGGGACCGCGTCGTGATCACCGGCACGATCTACCCGGGCGCATGGGAGTTCAACGTCTCCGGCATCTTCGTCGGGAAGGACTCGTCGGCGGACGAGGTGCGGATGCTCTTCCACTACGACTATCTGAACGAGGGGCGCGCGGAGGCGGCGCAGGGGCTCGTCGGGGTCTTCCCGATCCTGATCGACGACCCGGGGCGCGCCGCGGACGTCAGCCGCGCCGTCGACCGCCTCTTCGAGAACAGCCCCTACGCGACGCGCACCGAGACCGAGCGCGCCTTCCGCCTCGGCTTCGTGCAGATGCTCGGGAACGTCGCGCTCTTCCTGCGCGCGATCGGCGCGGCGGTCGTCTTCACGATCCTGCTCGTCTCGGCCAACACGATGGTGATGGCCGCGCGCGAGCGGATCCCGGAGACCGGCGTGCTGAAGACGCTCGGCTTCAGCGACCGGACGCTCGCCGCGCTCTTCCTCGGCGAGGCGCTCGGGCTTTCGCTGCTCGCGGGGATCGTCGGCTGCGCCGCGGCGCGGCTCTCGCAGGCGCCGCTGGGCGAGGCGCTCGGGTCGGTGCTGCAAGACTTCAAGGTGCCGTGGGGGGTGATGGTGCGGGGCATGGGGCTCGCCCTCGCCACGGGGCTGGTGAGCGGGATCGCCCCCGCACGCGCGGCGGCGCGGCTCTCGGTGGCCGACGCGCTGGGAAAGGCGTAGATGGCGCTCCCGCTCGGCTACAACCTCCGCAACCTGCTCGTCCGCCGCACCGCCACGCTGATGAGCATGGGCGGGATCGCGCTCGTCGTCGCGGTCTTCGTCGTCGTCTCCGCGCTCGCCGAGGGGTTCCGCTCCGCGGTCTCGGAGACCGGCAGCCCCGAGAACGTGATCGTGATGCGGGACGGCGCGACCTCGGAGATCGAGAGCGCGATGAACCGCGAAGTCGTCGATCTGCTGCGATCGCTGCCGGAGGTGGGGCGCGACGCGGCGGGAAGGCCGCTCGCGAGCGCCGACATGGTGCTGGTCGTGAACCACCCCCGCCTCGGCGGGGAGGGGTCCACCAATGTCACCGTGCGGGGGGTCTCGGGGGCCTGGCGCGAGGTGCGGCCGTCGCTCGCGATCGCCGCCGGGCGCTGGTTCACGCCGGGGAGCGAGGAGGTCGTGGTCGGGGAGGCGCTCTCGCGCCGCGTCGCGGACTGCCAGATCGGCGGCACCCTGAAGCAGTCGGGGCGGGCGTGGAAGGTGGTCGGCACCTTCACCGCGGAGGGGACCGCGCACGAGTCCGAGGTGTGGGGGGACGCCGACGTGATGCTCGACGCGTTCCAGCGCGAGGTCTACCAGTCCGTGACGCTCCGCCCCTCCGGAGGCGAGTCGGGGCTCGTCGCGGCGTTCGAGAGGGAACTGAGGCTCAAGTCGTTGCAGGCGGAGCGCGAGGATCGCTACTACGCCAAGCAGTCCGAGGACGTGACGCTCTTCCTGCGCACGCTCGGGCTCGTCGTGACCGTCGTGATGTCGATCGGCGCGATCTTCGGCGCGATGAACACGATGTACGCGAGCGTCGCGCACCGCTCCCGCGAGATCGGGACGCTCCTCGCGATCGGGTTCGGACCCTCGGCGATCTTCCTCGCATTCCTCGTCGAGAGCCTGCTCCTCGCCGCGGCGGGGGCGCTCGTCGGCTGCCTTCTCGCGATGCCGGTGGACGGCCTCGCCACCGGCACGTCGAACTGGGCGACCTTCTCGGAGATGGCCTTCGAGTTGCGCGTCACGCCGGCGGTGCTGAGGGGGGGACTGCTGTTCGGCCTCGTAATGGGCGTGGTGGGGGGGGCGCTGCCCGCCCTGAGGGCCGCCCGGTCTACGATCGTGGTCGTTCTCCGCCGAACGTAGGAGCGCATGCACACGCACACCTGGGCCCCCGACACGAGCGCCGCGGAGCGCTCCACGCGCCTCGTCGTCGCGCTGACCGCCGCGATGATGGTGGTCGAGATCGCCGCGGGTTTCGCGTTCCGCTCGATGGCGCTGCTCGCGGACGGGTGGCACATGAGCACGCATGTGACCGCGTTCCTGATCGCCGCCGTCGCCTACTGGTTGAGCCGGCGCCACGCCCGGGATCCGCGCTACTCCTTCGGGACGGGGAAGATGGGGGTGCTCGGCGGGTTCGCGAGCGCGATCGTGCTCGCGATCGTCGCGCTGCTGATGGCCGGCGAGTCGATCGCGCGCCTCTTCGATCCGCGGGCTATCCGCTTTCACGAGGCGATCGCCGTCTCGGTGGTCGGCCTGCTCGTCAACGTGACCTGCGCGATCCTGCTGCGCGACCGGCATGGCCACAGCCACGGCCACAGCCACAGCCACGACCTGAACCTGCGGGCCGCCTACGTGCATGTGATCGCCGACGCATTGACCTCGGTGACCGCGATCGCCGCGCTCGTCTGCGGCCTCTTCCTCGGCTGGAATTGGCTCGACCCCGCCATGGGCATCTTCGGCAGCATCGTGATCGCCGTCTGGGCCTACACGTTGCTGCGCGATACCGGCGGGATCCTGCTCGACCGCACGCCTGCGACGACCGATCTGCCGGCCGAAATCCGGCGCGCCCTCGAAGGGGAGGCCGGCGCGACCATCACGGATCTCCACGTCTGGCAGGTAGCGAGCGGCCGCTTCGCCGCGATCGTCGCCCTCACCGCATCGGCCCCGAAGGATCCCGACGCCTACCGTGCGCTGCTGCGCGAGCACGAGGAGCTCGTGCACGTGACCTTCGAGGTCCACGCAGGCACCCTCCGCTGACCGTGCGCCTTCTTGCTCGCAATCGCGAAGCGGGGTCAGACCCCTCTCGTGTAGCGGAAGTCCTCCTTGCGCAGGCCGAGGCGCTTCATCTTGGCGTGAAGCGCCCGGGCGGAGAGGCCGGCACGGGCGGCGGCCTCGCCGACGCGGCCGCCCGCCGCGCGGAGGGCGTCGGAGAGGTAGAGCCGTTCGAACTCCTCGACGGCGCGCTCGCGGGCGGCGCGGAGGGGGAGCAGGGGCGCAGGCGCCGTGCCGGCGGCGAGGGGAGGGCGCAACTCCGCCGCCCCGCGCGCAATGTCGTCGGGAAGGTCGGAGAGGGTGATCTCCGGCCCCGCCGACAGCAGCACCGCGCGCTCCATCACATTGATCAGCTCGCGGACGTTGCCGGGCCAGGCATAGCGGGTCAGCGCCTCCTCCGCATCGGCGGAGATCGACGCGACCTCGCGTCCGAAGCGCACCCGGAAGCGCTCGAAGTAGCCGCGGGCGAGGGCGAGGATGTCGTCCCTCCGCTCCCGCAGCGGCGGCATCGTGATCGTCACGACGCCGAGCCGGTAGTAGAGGTCGGGCCGCAGCCGCCCCGCGGCGATCTCGCGCCCCGCGTCGCGGTTCGTCGCGGCCATGATGCGCACGTCCACGGCCAGCGTCCGCTCCCCGCCGACGCGCTGGATCCGGTGCTCCTGCAAGACCCGCATCAGCTTGACTTGCAGGTGCGGCGGCATCTCAGCCACCTCGTCGAGGAAGATCGTGCCGCGGTGCGCCATCTCGAAGTGGCCGCGCCGCGCACGGACCGCGCCGGTGAACGCCCCGCGCTCGTGCCCGAACAGCTCGCTCTCGAGAAGCTGCTCGGGCAGCGCGGCGCAGTTGACGGCGACGAAGGGGCCGTGGGCGCGCGGCCCCTCGGCGTGCATCGCCCTCGCGAGCCACTCCTTGCCGACGCCGGTCTCCCCGAGGATCAGGAGCGAGCTGTCGGTCTGGGCGACCCGGCGCGCCGTCGCGATCACGCGGCGCATCGCCGCGCTCTGCGCCGCGAAGTCGCTGAGCCGGTTCTCGGAGTGGAAGGTGTCGGCGCGCTGGCGCCGGATCGACTCGGTGCGCCGGCGCGCCAGCAGCGCGCGCAGCGTCTCTTGCAGCGCCTCCTCGGGGAGGTGGACGTTGACGGCGGCCAGCGCGCCGCCGGCGAGCAGCGCGGCGCGCTCCTTTCCGTCTTCGCGCTCGATCAGCACGACGATCTCCGGCGCGTCGGGCAGCCCCCGCAGCGTCGCAACCTGTGCCGCCGGCGCGGCCCCGAGAAGCTCCCGGTCGAGGATCAGCAGGTCGAACTCCTCGCGCCGCAGCGCACGCCACATCGCCGCCTCGCTGTGAACGCCGATCGCGACGTCCTCGCCCTCGCGCAGCGTGCGTTCCAGGAGCTCGAGACGCGCCCTCTCCCTCACGCCGATCAGCGCCCGCAAAAGCATCTGTCACCCGCTCTCCGAAGTTTCGGCGCGATCCTTGCCGGAAATTCGGCAGTCTAGCTTCCGACAGATCGCCAAAAACGCCAGAAAAGCGCCAATCCGTGGTCGGTACGCCAGTTGTTACGTAGCAAGCCGGTGGCAGGGCCGCGGCCAGAGTCGCGCTACCTGCCACCCCGACCCGGCCAGGTAGCGCCGGATGGAGTCGCTCGTCGCAATGAACAACCCGAACAAGCCCGGCACCCCCGCCCCCCAGAAGGCCGCTCCGAAGCCCGGCCCCACGCCGCCCGCTCCGGCCAAGACCCAACCCACCCCGGCCGCGAAGCCGGCGGCCCCGGCCCCGCAGAAGGCCCCGCCGAAGCGGTAGGTCGAGCGCCACAAGAACGACGCACGGGCCGGCGCGCCAAGCGCCGGCCCGCGCCATTCCTGCGCGGCAAGCCCGCATGGCGCTATAGAGAGGGGGCTTGGGGGCCACGGCCCCCGAGCCCCCTCCCTTGAGAGAGACCCTCAGCCCCGACGCCGCGCATCGAGCCATGCGCCTCTCGCTCGTCGAGGGCCTGCTCTATGCGCTGATGGTGGGATGCGGCGAGACCTACTTCCTGCCCAACGCGATCCGGCTCGGAGCGACCCCCCTCGAGCAGGGGCTCCTGATCTCGCTGCCGCTCTTCCTGGGTGCGCTGGGATCGCTGGCGGCCCTGAGGGCGCTCTCGCGACTGCGCCACCGGAAGGGGCTCACCGTGATCGCCTGCGTGGTCCAGGGGAGCCTGCTTCTGCTGCTCGGCGAGGCGTGCGCGCAGGGGGTCGTAGGTCCGGCGCTTCTGATCGCGGCCTTCTGCCTGCACCATGTGCTCGGGCAGGCCGCCGGCACCGCCTGGAGCTCCTGGTACGGCGATCTCGTGCCGGCGGAGATCCGGGGGCGCTACTTCGCGCGGCGAAACCGCGGCGTCTACCTCGCGACCTTTGCAGGGCTTGTGGTCGGCGGGCTGCTGCTCGGACGATTCGAGGCCGGCAGCGCGGGCACCGTGGCGGCGGGGGAGGGGGGGGCCGGCTTTCGGGTGATTCTTACGCTCTCGGGGGGGTTCCGGCTCCTCTCCGCCGCGCTCCTGCTCTTCTCGCCGGAGCCCAAGTTCCGTGGCCTCTCGCCGCCGACCCGCCTCCTCCAGTTCCTCCGGACGGAGCGCGGAAGCAGCGCGTGGCGGATGCTGCTTGTCGGCGCCGCGCTCCAGCTCGTGGTCTACATGGGATCGCCCTACTTCGGCCCCTTCATGCTCGAGGATCTCAAGTTCAGCTACGAGGCCTATATGGTCTCGGCCGCGGTCGTCGTCGGCGCGAAGTTCGTGCTGCTGCCGGTCTGGGGGCGGCTCGTGGACCTGCACGGCGCCCGGTCGGTCTATGCCGCCGCGGCGCTGCTCGTGGCGATCGTGCCGCTCCCTTGGCTCTGGGCGGACGGCCTCGGCTGGGTGCTGCCGGCCCAGGCCTTGTCCGGGCTCTCCTGGGCCGCCTACGAGGTCGCCTACTTCTCGCTGCTGCTCGAGTCCTCCTACAAGACGACGCGGCCCCACGCGTTCGCCGCGCAGAACGTGCTGAACGGCACGGGGCAGCTTCTGGGCAGCCTCCTTGGCGCGGCGCTCGTCGCCGGGCCCGAACGGGACTTCCGGCTGCTCTTCCTGCTGACGCTGATCGGCCGCCTCGCCGTCGCGGTCGTCGTTCCGAGGGTGATCCCGCCGAGGGCCGGGGCGCCCGCGGTGGGCCGCGGGGCGATCCTGCTACGCGTGATCGGGATCCGCGCCCACGGGGGCGTCGTCCACCGGCCGCTCGACGCGCAGTCCGAGGACAAGCCGTGAAGCGGTTGCGGGAGGAAAGATTCCGCGCCGGGGGTGGCCTCCGCTTGACACTCCCCCGGTGAAGAATAATCTCCCGCGCATGAGTGCGGCCCCGTGCGGGGCCGGCTCGGGTTTCGAACGGGCGTGCTACGACGAACACCTCAAGGAGGAGTCTCGATGAGCCCAGAGCAGAAGGCGGCGACGGCGGCGAACGGAAAGAACCGTAAGACTCGCACGCAGCGCAGCGCCTTGGTGAATGGAACGCCGGTGAATCGCCATTCTCAAGCGAACGGATCGGCGAGCCGGTCCGAGAAGCATGTCGCGGCCAACGGTGTGACGAAGCGGCCCGGCGAGGCGACCGGCATCGCGTCGGCCCTCCCCGCCGAGGACCCCGACCCCGGGAGTACGAACGGCGCGGCGCGCCTTGTCGCCCCCCCCGCCCCCCCCGACCCCGCCCGTCCGTCGGATGACACGACCGAGGCGGGGTTTGTCGTTGGCGAGAAGAGTGTCGCGTTCCGCCGGCGCTGCTTCCCGAACGCCACCGACGCGGAGTGGAACGACTGGAAGTGGCAGCTCCGCAACCGCTTCCTCAACGTGCAGGGGCTCGAGCGCGCGTTCGACCTGAGCGACGACGAGCGCGGCGCGATGCGGCGCCTCGGGCACCACCTCCCCGCCGGCATCACGCCCTACTACGCGGCGCTCCTCGACGCGGCCGATCCGATGCAGGCGCTGCGCCGGACGATGATCCCCGTCGGCGACGAGTTCGTGAAGGGGCCGGGCGAGGCGGACGACCCGCTCAACGAGGACGGCGACATGGCCGTGCCGGGCCTCGTCCACCGCTATCCGGACCGCGTGCTCTTCCTCGTCACCGGCTTCTGCGCGACCTACTGCCGCTACTGCACGCGGGCGCGCCTCGTCGGACAGACGGGCGAGTACCACTTCAACTACGACCAGTTCCAGAAGGCGATCGACTACATCGCCGCGACGCCGACGATCCGCGACGTGCTGATCTCGGGTGGCGATCCGCTGACGATGGGCGACGACAGGATCGAGTGGCTGCTGACGCGGCTGCGCGCGATCCCGCATGTCGAGTTCCTGCGCATCGGCACGAAGGTGCCCGCCGTGCTGCCGCAGCGCATCACGCCGCGGTTCGTCGCGATGCTGCGCAAGTTCCACCCCTTTTGGATGAGCGTCCACTTCATGCATCCCGAAGAGGTGACGCCGGAGGTCGCGCAGGCGTGCGCACGCCTCTCCGACGCGGGGATCCCGCTCGGCAGCCAGACGGTGCTCACGCGGGGCGTCAACGACGACCTCGAGACGATGAAACGCCTGATGCACGCGCTGCTGAGGATCCGCGTGCGGCCCTACTACCTCTACCAGTGCGATCCGATCAGCGGATCGGCCCACTTCCGGACGCCGGTCGAGACGGGGCTTCGGATCATCGAGGGGCTGCGGGGACACACGACCGGCTACGCGGTGCCGCAGTTCGTCATCGACGCTCCCGGCGGCGGCGGCAAGATCCCCTTGCTTCCGGAGTACTATCAGGGGCGCGAGGGGGACGACGTCGTCCTCCGCAATTTCGAGGGAAGGACCTTCCGCTACCCCGATCCCCGTCCCTGAGATGCATCCCTGCGCCCGGTGCGCGCTGCTGCAAAGGACCTGCTGCCAGCGCGCGGAAGTCGTGATCACGGCGGGCGATGCCGCTCGCATCGCCCGCCACACCGGCCGGAGCGACTTCTGGGAGTACCGCCTCCCGGAGAGCCCGGACTACGTCTTCGCCGATCCAGACGACCCCAACTGGGTTCCCTGGACCGTGAGGCCCGACGGCACGCGGCGGGTCCTCCGGCGCCGCCCGGCGGGGGACTGCACCTTCCTCGGCCAGGCGGGGTGTACGCTGCCCGGGGACGTGCGCCCCCTCATTTGCCGTCTCTATCCGTACAAGTACACGGAGGCGGGCGTCGGCGAAGTCGACGACCACTACTGCCCGACGGCGCAGGTGGTACCGCCGGGAATGGACATGGCGCGGATGCTGGGTATGACCGTGGAGCACGCCGAGAGCGAACGGCGCCAGCTCTACCGGGAGCTGCGAGAGGAGTGGGAGTCCCCGTGATCGTCGGCCTTACCTACGACCTGCGCGACGACTACCGCGCCGAGGGCTTCGGCGACCTCGAGACCGCGGAGTTCGACCGCGCGGACACGATCGCGCACATCGAGAACGCGATCCGCGCCCTTGGGCACGCGACGGACCGGATCGGCCACGCGCGCGCGCTGGTGCGGCGCCTCGCCCAGGGCGACCGCTGGGATCTCGTCTTCAACATCGCCGAGGGGATGCACGGCTTTGGCCGAGAGGCCCTCGTCCCCGCGCTGCTCGAGGCCTACCGGATCCCTTACGTCTTCAGCGACCCGCTCGTCTGTGCGGTGACGCTGCACAAGGCGACCGCAAAGCGCGTCTTGCGCGACGCGGGCCTGCCGACGCCTCGCTTCGCGCTGGTCGAGAGCGCCGCCGACATCGACCGCGTCGACCTGCCCTACCCGCTCTTCGCGAAGCCGGTGGCGGAGGGGACGAGCAAGGGGGTCACTTCGGAGAGCCGCATCCGCTCCCCCGACCAGCTCGACCGCCTCTGCCGCCACCTGCTCGAGGAGTACCGGCAGCCGGTCCTCGTCGAGACCTTCCTCCCGGGCCGCGAGGTCACCGTCGGGCTCATCGGCACCGGGGAGAGGGCTCGCGTCGCCGGCGTGCTGGAGGTGCTCTTCCTTGAGACCGCCGAGCCCGACGTCTACACCTACCTGAACAAGGAGGAGTGCGAGACGCGCATCGAATACCGCCTCGCGAGCGGGCGCTTCGCCGCGGAGGCCGCCGAGCTCGCGCTGCGTGCGTGGCGCGCCCTCGGCTGCCGCGACGGGGGGCGCGTCGACCTGCGCGCCGACCCGGAGGGGCGTCTCTCGGTCATCGAGGCGAACCCCCTTCCCGGGCTCCATCCCGAGCACAGCGACCTGCCGATCCTCTGCATGCAGGCGGGAATCCCGTACGCGCGGCTCATCGGCGAGATCGTCGCCTCCGCGGAGGAGCGGGTCGGGCCGCGATGAGGATCGTCGTCCTGACCGAGCAGGTCGTCGCCGGCGCGCGCGAGGACGAGCGCGACGTCCTCGCGCAGGCCGAGTTCGTCTCCTCGGCGCTGCGCACGCTCGGGTACGACGTCTCCCACCTCTCCCTCGGTCTCGACCTCGGCGCCGCGGCCGCGGCGCTGCGCGACGCGCGTCCCGATCTCGTCTTCAACCTGTGCGAGAGCCTCGCGGGCCAGGGGCGGTTCATCCACCTGGCTCCGACGCTGCTCGAGAGCCTCGGCATCCGCTACAGCGGCAACGGGGCCGACGCGACCTACCTCACGTCGAACAAGCTCTGTGCGAAGAAGATCCTCAGGGGTTCGGGGATCCCCACCCCGCCGCTCCTCGGCGACGGCAGCTCCCTCGCGAAGCGCTACATCGTCAAGTCGATCTGGGAGCACGCCTCCGTCGGCCTCGACGAGGACTCGGTCGTGGACGCGGCGGTCGCCGAGGCGGAGTTGGCCCGGCGCTTCGGGCCGGACGGCTTCGCCGAGGCCTACATCGACGGCAGGGAGTTCAACATCGCGATGCTCGCGGGCGAGGTGCTGCCGCACGCGGAGATGCTGTTCGAGGGGTATGGCCCCCAGAAGCCGCGGGTGGTGGGCTACCGCGCGAAGTGGGACGAGAAGTCCTACGAGTACCACCACACCCCGCGCCGCTTCGACTTCGGTCCCGAGGATCGCGCGCTGCTCGACACGCTCTCGTGGCTCTCCCGGGCCTGCTGGCGCCTCTTCGACCTGCGCGGTTACGCACGGGTGGACTTCCGCGTCGACGGGTCGGGATGCCCCTTCGTCCTCGAAGTGAATACGAACCCCTGCCTGACCCCCGGCGCCGGCTTCGGCGCCGCGCTCGAACGCGCCGGGATCTCCGGGCCGTCGGCCGTCGCGCGCATCCTCGCCGATGCGCGATGAGCCCCGCCCGGAGGACCGGGACGCCGTCCGCGCCGTCGTCGCCTCGACAGGGTTCTTCCACGACTTCGAGATCGATGTCGCCGTGGAACTGGTCGACGAGCGTCTCCGCCGGGGCGAGGCGAGCGGGTACCACTTCGTGTTCGCGGACGCACCGTCGGGCCGCCTTCTCGGCTACGCCTGCTACGGCCCCATCGCCTGCACCGAGGGGAGCTACGACCTCTTCTGGATCGCCGTCGACGAGAGCGAGCGGGGCCGGGGGCTCGGGCGGCGCCTGCTCGAAGAGGCCGCGGAGCGGATCCGCGCCCGCGGCGGCCGCGGCATCTACATCGAGACGAGCGGGCGGGCGCAGTATGCCCCCACGCGCGCCTTCTACGAGCGGTGCGGATGCATGCTCGACGCGACGCTCCCCGACTTCTACGCGCCCGGGGATCCGAAGCTCGTCTTCCGCCTGCCTATCCGCCCGCGGCCTTGAGGATCCGGCGCAGGTTCTCCGCGAACTCCTCGGGGCGCTGCCAGCCGGCAATGGCCCGTTCGGGCTGTTCGAGGTCGCGCACCCTGCCCTCCTCCTCGCGGAGCCGCATCGTGAAGGCGACCGGCCTCCCGTCGGCGGTCATCGGCACGAAGCAGGGCAGCACACCCTTGCCGCCCTGCTGGAGGCTGCGCTCCGGGTCCTTCTCCGCGTCGATCCGCACGAGATGGAAGCGGCGCAGCAGCGCGTCCACCTCGCGGTCGGGAAAGGTGTAGAACTCGCAGCGGTAGCACCAGGGGTTGGACTCGGTGAAGTAGAACGCGAGCAGTGGGCGTTTCGCCGCTGCCGCCGCCGCCTTCGCGGCCGATAGCGTCCCGTCGGGCCACCGCACCGGCTCCACCGCGCGCGGACGACCGAGGTCGAGCGCGTTGCGCTGGGCGAACGCGAGGCTCTCCTCCGCGAACTCGCCGAAGTACTCGCGGCGCACCTCGGCGTACCGCCGCGCCAGCACCCGGTCCATGCCGACCTTGGGCGTGTCGAGCACGAGCATGAGGCTCCTGCCGGACGGATCGACGCCCTCCACCATGAACGCCCGCCCGGACTCGTCGAACGGGACCTGCGGCTCCGAGAGCAGCAGCGCCTCGGCCTGCCGCACGGTCGGCGTCTTGGCGGCGCGATCGGGCCTGAGCGAGAGCCACCGGTCCTTGGGCCCGTCGAATCGCCCGTCGAGGTCGCCGTCCACGAGGATCACCTCGCGCATCTCTCCCGCAAGCAAGGCGCGACCGCGCCGATGCGTCGCGGGCTCGATCCGGACACCGGGGTCCGCCTCGCCGGGCAGGTAGTGCAGTCGCACCAGGAGGGGCCCCGCCGGGCTCTTCACGGCGTCGAACGTGACGAGGACGCCCTCCGCCCCGAGGTTCCTTGCGCGCCCGGTGAAGGGACCCTCCTTCCCGCACCAGAGGATGCCGAGGGCGAAAGCCCCTTCGGGCCGGTCGAGGAAGAGGGGGATCGTCTTCCCCGCAAGCGTCATCGTGCAGGTCCGGGCCTCCGCACCCAGTCCCCGGGGCGTCGCCGCCCCCGGCGCCGGTGCGGCCAAGGCCGTCGGCCGAAGCTGCGGGAAGAGCAGCCGCGGGAGCGCCTCCGAACCCTTCACCTCCGAGAGCGCGACGACCACGCTCTCCCGCCCCTGCGCCCAGGCGCCGCCGGCGAAGACCGCGAGAAGTACCGGGACCCGCCACGGCATGGGACCGCCCACTATAGCCCCCGGTAGAATCGAGGCATGCGAATCGCGCGCCTATTCGTCCTGGCGCTGCATGGCGCGCTCCCCGCCGCCGCGCAGGACGCCGACCAGCGATACAAGGAGTTCTTCGCCGACAACATGCAGTTCCGCTGGCCCAACCCCGAGCTGACCTCGGAGGAGCGGGTCATCCTGCTGCGTAACTTCACCAAGCACGACATCCCGGCGGCGGCGGAGTGGCTCTTGACCGAGGTGGTCGCGAAGTCGGACGCGGGCGACGTCGTGCGGGAGGCGGTGAAGGTGCTCTCGGGCTTCAAGGGCCCCGAGACGCTGACGGCGATGCAGCAGATCTGGGAAGGCAAGCTCAAGAAGCCGCCGGAGGTCCGCGCGCTGGGCACGTTGGCGTTCTCGAAGACGCAGCAGGTGGAGGGCGGAAACGTCATCGGCCAGGCGCTGAAGGAGAAGGACGAGCGCGTCGTGCTCGCCGGCCTCGCCGCGGCGCGGGAGAGCCGGCGCATCGCGATGAAGGACGAGGTCGGGAAGCTGCTCTCGCACAAGCACCCGCTCGTGCGCGGGGCGGCGGCGATCACGCTCGCGGAACTGAAGGCCGACGACCTGCTGCCGCAGATCTTCCGCCTCTTCGCGACCGACCCGAGCTACCGCGTGCGCTACGACGCGTGGGTGGCCGTGAAGAAGCTCTCGCTGAACGAGATGCCCTGCGATCCGGCGGCCTGGGAGGCGTGGTGGCAGCAGCAGGCGGCGGGGGAGGAGGGGGGGGCTTGGGGGACCTGGCCGAAGGCGAAGGACCCCTCCCCCGGAGCCCCCTTCTTTGGCATCCCCGTGCTCGGCGACCGCATCATCTTCGTGCTCGACATCTCGCAGGACATGGACAACCCGTGGATGGTGGACCACAAGGCGGAGCGGGAGAAGCCCAAGGAGGAGCAGATCCCCAACTTCTTCAGCGTGAAGACGCGCTGGAATCTCGTCACGAACCACCTGAAGCAGTGTCTCGCGGTGCTGCCGGAGAAGATCGAGGTCGCGCTGGTGCTGTTCAACCACCAGTTCACCTGCTATCCCGACAACGGCCGCCTGCTCAAGCTCTCGTCGAAGACCCGGGAGGCGCTCGCCGCCCACCTCGATGCCAGTGTCGAGCGGAGCGGGTCGACGGCGATGTACGAGGCGCTGAAGGCGGCGTGGGGCTTCCTGAAGGGGGGGAACGCCGAGATCAACTTCGACAAGGGGTGCGACACGATCGTCTTCGTGACCGACGGCCAGAGCCTCGCCGGGGAGCTCTCGAAGCGGCCCGACCGGCTCCGCGACGAAGTCTGGCGGGTCGCCCAGACCCGCGGGGTGCGGGTGCACGTCGTGGGCATCCACAACCATGACTTCGACCTCTGCCGGGAGTTTGCGAAGGTCTCGGGGGGGCTCTACGTCCACGCCCAGCAGCACGACGACACGGCGGAGCCGCAGGATCTCGAGTTCTGGCCGAAGAAAAAGAAGGCGTTCGAGGAGGCGCGGAAGTCCAAGAGGGGGTAGGATCAGGGGGTAGAATGCGATTGCGCCGCTGTGGCCGGCCGGGTTCGCGGGCGGGCCTAGCGACAAGGAGGAACGGGATGCGCCGGTTCGGGGTTTGTCTGGTACTTGCCTGCGCGGTCGCGCGAGCGGATGAGGCGGCGGTGTCGGAGGCGGAGGCGGAGGCGGCGCTGGCGGCTTTCGAGACGGCCTTCAAGGGGACGAAGGATGTCGCGGAGAAGCAGAACGCGGTCTACGGGCTCCATGACGTCCGGCACGACACGGTCATCAAGCGCCTCGAGAAGCTGATGAAGGACAGGAGTCCCGAGGTGCGCAACGTCGCGGCGCTGGCGCTCGGCGGGCAGAGGCACAATGTCGGGGCGGCCGGCGGCGCTCTGCTGAAGGCGTGGGACAAGGATTACAAGGAGGACGAGGTCCTCGCGTCGGTGGTGGACGCGATGGCGGAGCTGAACTTCCTCTCCTACTGGCCGAAGGCGAAGAAGACCCTCGACGAGGACCGGTCGATGATCGTGATCCGCCTGCTCGTTCTCTTCGGCGCGAACAAGGACTGGCGGACGCTCCCGGACCTGCTCGACATCTACAAGAAGGCGCTGCCGAAGGGGGCGACCTGGACGACCGGCACCGTCACCGTCGACACCGGCGCGGCCGGCGACGCCGACCAGAAGGCGGCCGAGGCGAAGTTCAACGCGAAGTACGGGGCGGGAGGCTCGAAGGCGCGCGCGGCGGCGATGGGAAAGCGCGGCAACGACCAGAAGAGCCTCGCGACGCAGCTCCGCAGCAGCGTGAAGGCGATCACCGGCGAGGACTTCGACACGTCGATCGACTTTGAGGACTGGTACGTGAAGAACTACGTGCTCGTGCAGCGCAAGATCGCCGAGATGGAAGGCCGCGACGCGGCCGTCGCCGAGGCGAAGGCGAAGTCCGAACTGCCCGGGCTCCAGCAGAAGGTCGACGACGAGCGCAAGAAGCTCGAAGAGAAGGCTGCCGCCGACCGCAAGGCGCGGGGCGAGTAGCGGGGCGGGACGGAGACTCCCGGTTGGGCGCGGTCGCGGCCGGGCGACGCTTGGCCGGGTGGTGGGCAGGGCGGGTATACTCCGCCCGCTTGAAGACCAGCGAACGCCCCGAGCTGAAGGAGCCCGTGCGCGCGTTCGCCGCACGCATCGCCGACCGGGCCGAGCGGATACCGCTCTGCGACCTCGCGGCGCTCTTCGGCGCGGACGAGGCGCTGCTCGCCCGCGTCCGCTCGCGGGGTGACCTCCTCTTCCGCGGCGACGCCTTCAGCAACGACGGCCCCGAACTCGTCGTCGAGGCCGGCAAGGCCGAGATCGAGATCCCGTCGCTGATCCGCGGCACCTGCAGCCGCGGCCCGGGCTCGTTCGCGCTGACCTTCCCGATGGCGGAATTCAGCCTGCGCGCCTGCGTCCGCATCGCGGTGCTCCGCAAGTGCTTCGACCTGAAGGATCTCCGCGCCTCGCCGCGGGATCTCGTCCTCGACTTCGGAAACAGCCTCGCCGACCGCCGATACACCTTCTAGCCATGGCAAAGCCCCGCGAATCCCCCGCCGCCGCCCAGCGCCGCCCCTCGGGGCCCAGAGCCCGCGGAGCGGGCGACGGGCCCCCCGCCCTCGACCGCGAACGGATGCTCCGCCTCTACCGGACCATCTACGCGTCGCGCCGCACCGACGACAAGGAGATCCAACTCAAGCGGCAGAACCGCGCCTACTTCCAGATCAACGGCGCCGGCCACGAGGCGATCTGCGCCGCCGCGGGCCTCGCCGCGCGGCCCGGCTCGGACTGGTTCTACACCTACTACCGCGACCGCGCCCTCGCCCTCGCCGTCGGCATGACGCCCTACGAGATGCTGTTGCAAGCGGTCGGCGCGCTCGACGACCCCGCCTCCGCGGGGCGCCAGATGCCCGCCCACTGGGGCAAGAAGGAAGCGCGGCTGGTCTCGGCCTCGTCGCCGATCGCGACGCAGTACCTGAACGCCGTCGGCGTCGCCGAGGCGATCGCGAAGCTGCGCGACCACGCGGAGATGCGCGCCGCGCTGCCGGGTGCGTTCGCCGAGGACGAGATCGTCCTCGTGACCGGCGGCGACGGCTCGACGAGCGAGGGCGAGTTCTGGGAGGCGCTCTCGTCGGCCTGCGTCATGCGGCTGCCGATCGTCTTCCTGATCGAAGACAACGAATACGCGATCTCGGTCCCGCGCGAGGTGCAGACGCCGCAGGACTCGATCAGCAAGGCCGTCGCGGGTTTCAAGCCATTGCGGGTCACGGAGTGCGACGGCTGTGATCCGGTGGCCTCCTATCTTGCAATGTCGCAGGCCATCGCCCATGTCCGGGGGGGCGCGGGGGCCGCGCTGGTCCATGCGCACTGCATCCGCCCCTACAGCCACTCGATGTCCGACGACCATCGCGCCTACCGGACGCAGAAGGAGATCGACGCGGAGCTGGCGAGGGACCCGATCGAGACCTATCCGCGCCGGCTCGTCGCCGAGGGGGTCGCGACCGCGGAGGAGCTCGCGGCGATCCGCGCGGAGATCGACCGCGAGATCGAGGAGGCGACCGACCGCGCGCTCGCGGCGAAGTGGCCCGAGAAGTCGCGGGCCGCGGCCGAACTCTGGGTCCATAGCCCCGACGTGGATCCGACGTCGGAGGCGTTCGCGGCGGCGCCCGCCTTCGAGGGAGAGCCGCGCAACATGATCGACAACATCAATCAAGTGCTGCTCGACGAGATGGGGAGAAACCCGCTCGTCGTCGTCTTCGGCCAGGACGTCGCCGACGCGACCCGCGAGGAGGCGCTCGCGGAGGTGAAGGGGAAGGGCGGCGTCTTCAAGTCGACCGCGGGGCTCCAGCGCGCCCACGGCGGCCACCGCTGCTACAACTCGCCGCTGGCCGAGGCCAACATCGTCGGGCGCACCGTCGGACTCGCGACCCGCGGCCTGAAGCCGGTCAGCGAGGTGCAGTTCATCGACTACATCTGGCCCGCCTTCGAGCAGATCCGCAACGAGTGGTCGGTGCTGCGCTGGCGGAGCGGAAACGGCTTCTCCTGCGGCAGCGTCGTCCGGACCACCATCGGCGGCTACATCCGCGGCGCGCTCTGCCACAGCCAGAGCGCCGAGGTGCTCTTCACGCACATCCCCGGCATCCGCGTCTGCTACCCGAGCAACGCGCTCGACGCCGCGGGGCTCTTGCGCACCGCGATCCGGTGCGATGATCCGGTGCTCTTCCTCGAGCACAAGCACCTCTACCGCCAGACCTACAACCGCTCTCCCTATCCGGGCCGGGAGTACATGATTCCGTTCGGGAGGGCGCACACGGTGCGCGAGGGGAGCTCGGTGGCGCTGGTCACCTACGGGGCGCTCGTCGAGCGGAGCCTCCGCGCGGCGAAGACGCTCTCGGAGCAGGAGGGGATCGAGGTTGAGATCCTCGACCTGCGCACGATCCAGCCCTACGACTGGCCGGCGATCGCCGCGGCGGTGGCCAAGACGCACCGCGTCGTCGTCGCCTACGAGGACAACCGCTCGTGGGGGTGGGGCGCCGAGATCGCCGCGCGGATCGCCGACGAGCTATTTGGCGAACTCGACGCGCCGGTCAAGCGCATCGGCGCGCTCGACACCTTCGTCGCCTACAACCCCGACCTCGAGGACGTGATCCTGCCGCAGGTCGAGGATCTCGCAGCCGCCTGCCGGGAGGCCGCGCGCTTCTGAGAGGGGGTCAGCCCCTCCCCCGCGCCCCCACCCCCCGGCGCCCGGGAGCGCCGATCTCCTCGACGACCGCCGCGATGTCGAACGCGACGTCGGTGCCGTCGCGGCGAACGCCACCCAACTCGAACTGCAAGACGCCGAGACTCCAGGCGCCGCACCTCGCGATCACGTCGAGGAGTTGCTCGCGGAGCACTTCCCGCAGCGCCGAGGAGGCCCCGCCGCTGGTGCGCGCGAGGTAGAACCCCAGCGGAGCGCCGACGGCGTCGGCCTGTTGCATCCGGAGCGCCTCCGCGAGCGCGTCCTGGGTCACGTGTCCCCGCTCACGCATCCGCGCGCCGAGCCCCGCCGCTCCGGCGCCGGTCGCGCCGCGGATCCGGCCGCTGTGGAGGAAGAGCTTCGCCTGGTCGGTGAGCGTGCGGATGTGGAGGATGCCGGCCGGGGTCCGGTCGAGCCAGCCGAGGGTGCCGAGGATCTCGTCCAGGAAGGGGGGCCTTGTGGCGCCCGGCAGGGGCGGCGCCTCGCAGGCGACCAGCCCGCCCGGTTCAGGGTTGTTCCGCCACATGCGACCTCCTGCCCCCCTGTACCGTTCACGACGTGACGTCGGGAACGTCTTGGGGCTCCCTCATAGGACGATTCGAGTTGTTCGGCCCGCTGCCGGGAGCGACCTTTTGCCCCCCTGCGCTCGGAGCGCCTGGG
>Ga0187893_10000597_pt1 | contig 92150 bp, 78 predicted proteins | sample MA1701074metaG_FD_139574 | JGI IMG/M metagenome (GOLD analysis project Ga0187893, IMG submission 139574) | White microbial mat communities from a basaltic lava cave in the Kipuka Kanohina Cave System on the Island of Hawaii, USA - MA170107-4 metaG ... | reverse complement strand
TTTCGTTTCTCGGCCTGCCGAGCGCGAGCTTACAGCCTCACGCCCGACGCGCCTTCGGCGCGGATGATGAACCGTCTCTCCCTCGCCAGCGGGAAAAGCGCAGTTCTCGGCGAGCGCCTACAGTTAGCTCCCGGCGCCTCTGGTAGGGTCCCGGGCCTGCCCTTCGGGACGCGGCCCTGCGTCCTCGTCGACCCCTCGCTCATGTGGGGTTGAGCCTCGCTGCAGCGCTCGGGGTGCTGGGCATTCATGCGCGCGATGTCGTGCGGATGGGCGCACTTGGGACTCCACCCCTGGCAAGAGGCCTTCGTTGGCACTTTGATTGCCTTGCTCGAAGAGCTGTGGGGTGGGCGGTGTGGCTGGCGGGGAGTCAGCTTACTGGCATTGGATTGGCGCTCGGATGGTTGCTGGGTGTCGCTTGGTGCGATGGGAGGGACAGCTGTTTGCGGCAAGATAAGAAGCACCCGGGTGCTTCGTGCGCTCTGGGTCCCCTCCGCGCGGCAGGCCAACGACTTAAGGCCGGCATACGTGATTTCGGCCGTCGAACGGCTCGATGAGTGCAGAAGCGCGTCGTTCTCCCCTCGTTCTGCGGGTGGATTGCGAGCTGCGAGAGCGGCTCGAGAGGATCGCCAAGCAACGCCAGGACACCGTCTCGGCAACGGCGCGGGCGCTCCTCGACGAGGGCCTGCAGAGGGCCGATTCTGGAGCCGTCAACGCACAGGCGGACGCGCCTGGAATCGTGTCGACACTCGTGCAGATCGGCAAGGAACTAGCACTCCTTCGAGGCATCACGGAAGAGCAGACGCGTGTGGCCTTCGGCATAGAACTGCTGCTCTGCCACTGGGCGTCTCGCTCCGCTTACGACGTGTCCGAGGACGCCCTGCTGGAGGAGCTGAGGCAGGTCGGAGCGGAGGAGCTGTGGCGTGGACTTTGCTCATGGCTTCAGCCTGCACCCATGGAGGCGGAGCCTGAAGAGAAAGCCTGAAGGAGACCTTCAGCGTGTCGAGTTCCTGTGGCCGCGGGACGTCGTGACGGCTGTAGAGCAGTACGGTCTCGGCCAGGACCTCGACCGCACGGCAGCCGCGCTTGCGTTGGTGCGCCGATCCCTCGACGAGGATGCCTTGGATGACGCCCTCATCGCCTGGAAGGGCTCAGGCGCGCAGGCACAGCTCGAGGGTGTTCTCAGTCACCTCGAGAGCCTCGAGGACCTGACGCGGAGGGTTGCGATCACCACGTTCGGTCTCGACGAACTCCTGAGGGACTGGATGCTTCGAACAGGAGTGTTGCGGGTGACGGAGGAAGAGCTTCTCAACGAGGTTCGCCGGGTGAGCTGGGACGCGTTCGAGTGCCTCATGGATGCGCTGGAGCACGGGCGTCGAAGCCCGTGGGACGGTTGCTTTCCCACAAGGGGCGAGGGGGCCTAGGCCGTGTACTTCGTCCACGTCCGCTACTCGACCAACCGCGCCGACGTCGGTCGCTCCGTGCGGTACGTGGCCCACCGAGAGGAGGGCCTTCCCGAGGGCCGGAAGGGAAGGGAGCTCTACGGTCTCGGAGAGCGGTATCGGGGCCTGCGTGGCGATGAAGGGGAGATCATCCGCCTCCTTCGTTCGGACGGGAAGGGACTGGAGAAGCCGCGCTACTACCGCATTCGACTGACCGTCGATGATCATGCTGCCGGGCGCATCCACCGCTTCGGAAGCGAGATCCGGGAGCGCGTCCTTCGCGATGCCGTCGAGAAGGCGTTCAGGGGCGCCCTCCGCGACGCCCAGGGCGTCTACGGCTAGCACGAGAACGCAGTGGGGAACCGTCCCTTCGGCAATCCGCACGTGCACGTCCTGCTGAGTCCCCGAGGGGTTGACGGGAAGTCCTACTACATCACGCGCGCGCGCCTGGCGCGCTTCAAGGAGCGGTGGGAGCTGGAGGTTGGACGCGTCATCGAACGACAGGAGCGGAGGCGTCTTGAGCCGCCCCGCGAGAAGGGCCCGTCGTTCGCCGAACGGCTCGCTGCCAGGGGACGCGGCGAGCGGTCGCCGCGGGTGCCGATCGGCAGGTTGGCGGCTCAGTTGGTGAGAGGGCGGGGCGCGGCCGCGGCGGCGACGCTCGCACGATCCAGAGGTGGCCTCGTGGGTCGCGCCGCGCGACTCCAGCGCGAGCTCGAGCAGCTTGGGACCGCGCCCGAACTGTTGCTGAAGCGTCGAGCCTTCGAGCTGCTGGCGCGCTTCATGCCGATGCCTCTGCGCCGGTCTATCGACTTTGCCCGAACGATCAGCCGGATCATCCCGCGCTGAGCTGAAAGGACCCGCGATGACAGAACGACACGGAGCCAGGCCGGAGCCCTCCACGCGAAGCGAACGACTCGGGAACGGGCTCGATCTCTCGCCACTGCTGGTGCGTGCACGCGCGGCCGAAATCGACGCGATACCGGGGCTCCTGGGCGAGGTCGAGGCCATTCGCGCCGTGCTCTGGAGGCGGCTCCAGGCTCCCTCGGCTGCGCCAGCCTCGGCGCCGGCCGACGAGCCGTCCAGGGAGGTGCACCTGCTGAAGCCGGGGGAGGCCGCGGGCCTTATGGGCGTCACTGTTCGATGGCTGTATCGGCATCACGCCGAGCTGCCGTTTGCCCGCAAGCTGACGCGCAAAACCTTGCGCTTCTCGGAGGCCGGCCTACGGCGGTGGCTGTCAGCGCGGAGGGGTTGATGGCGGACCCAATGGGGCTCGACGGCGTGGTACTCACCGGCCCATGACGGACCGCGGACGCACGAGTCCGGAGCGTCGCCTTCGAGTGGTCGGCCAGCCCGAAGAACGTCGGGGACACGGAGAGGGAAGCGTCTTCCGCCCGTACTACCGCGACAAGGTGACCAAGACCCGGAGGCGGGTCGGCATCTGGCACATCCGATACCGGGACGCCGCCGGCGAACAACACAAAGAGAGCTCGGGCAGCCGCGATCGACGAGTCGCGACGCGCCTCCTGACCGAGCGACTTCACGCGGTGCGGCAGGGCGAGGCGGCGGGCCCTCGCATAGAGAAGACGACCTTCGATGAGCTCGCGGCGCTGATCCGCAACGACTACGTCGTGAACGGCCGCCGCTCGGTCAAGCGAATGGGGGAGTCCCTGGCGCATTTGACCGAGCGCTTCAGGGGCCAGCGCGTCGTGACGATCACCGAGGATCGCATCCTCGCTTACAGCCGCCAGCGGCTCGAGGAGGGCGCCAAGAACGCCACGGTGAACCGCGAGTTGGCCTGCTTGAAGCGAATGCTTCGCCTCGGCGCGCGGGCTCGTAAGGTGGGCCGGATCCCCTACATCGCCATGCTCGAGGAACGGAACCGACGCAAGGGATTCTTCGAGCCGGAGCAGTTCCAGGCCGTGCTCGAACACCTGCCCGTGGACCTCCAGCCGATGATCCAGGTGGCGTACATCACGGGCTGGCGCGTGACTTCGGAACTCGTGCCGCTCCAGTGGTCCAACGTGGACTTCACGAACGGCCTCGTCCGCATCGAGGACTCGAAGAACGGCGAGCCCCGCGAGTTCTATTTCACGCCCGAACTGGAGGACATCCTGACTCGCCAGCGGCAGCGCACCGAGGAGCTGCAGCGGGAGACCGGCCGTCTGATACCGACGGTCTTCTGGCGCTTCAGGGGACCTGGAGTGAGCAAGGATGGCCGGCCCGTCGGATGCTTCCGGAAGCCCTGGCTCAACGCCTGCCTGAAGGCCGGGCTGGGCAAGCGGATCCTCGACGAAAAGGGGCGAGTCGTGAAGGTCGTCGCCTACCGGATCCCGCACGACTTCCGGCGGACTGCGGTCCGCAACCTCGAGCTCTCGGGCGTTCCCAGATCGGTCGCGATGGCCATGGTTGGGCACAAGACCGAGGCCATCTACAGGCGCTACGCGATCGTGGACGCCAGGGCCATGCGCGAGGGTGCCGCCAAGCTCGCCGCCCTCCACCGAGAGCAGGCCCAGGGGCGGCGCAAGCTGGCTTCGATCGACGCCAAGCGCTCGTAGAGGGCCCCCGCCGGGACGGCTCCTGGCGATTCATGGAGTTGACTACATATGCCGTGGAAGCCATAATTGGCGCGCGTCTGGGTCGTCGAGTTCCACACGGAGTTCGTTCCCGAGTACCAGTCCCTCGAGGAAGCTGTTCAGGACGAATTGCTCGCCCATGTGGCCGTCCTTGAGGCCTTCGGACCGCAGCTCGGACGGCCCCGGGTGGACACCCTGAAGGGGTCGCGACACGCGAACATGAAGGAGTTGCGCTTCGCCGCCGCCGACGGGGTCTGGCGCTTCGCGTTCGCGTTCGACCCGGAACGGAAAGCCATGCTCCTGTGCGGAGGCGACAAGTCCGGCGGCAGCCAGCCGCGGTTCTATAAGCAGCTCATCGCAAAGGCTGACAAGCGCTTCGACTCCCACCTGGCCAGCCTCAGGAAGGCGCGCTCGTGAAGAACCTCGACCGCGTTCGGAAGCAGCTCTCCCCGGCGCGCCGGCGCAAGATCGCAGCGCGGGCGGCTACCCTCATCGCCGAGGAGAAGTCCCTGCAGGAACTCCGCCGAGCCCACAAGCTGACTCAGAAGCGGATGGCGGAAGTCCTGGGCGTCGGTCAGGACAGCGTCTCGCGTCTGGAACAGCGCAGCGACCTGCTACTGTCGACGCTCAAGGCCTACGTCGAGGCGATGGGCGGCCGGCTGATTCTGCTCGCAGAGTTTCCCGACCAGCAGCCCGTCGTGCTTAACAGCATCGCGGGCCTTCAGTCGGCCACCTCGCAGCGCTCATTGAGTACCGACAGGTTTGCGAGGTGAGAACTCGTCGGCGGGTGCGGCCTAACATCGGCGCGTGGTGGTTCGATGGCTCTTGCGGGACGTGACCACGCCGACTGTTGACGTGAGTCAGCCTCGGATCCCTTTAGATCGTTGTTCCGCGGGCGGCCACTGCCTCCGCTAGTTCTTTCGGCTTAGGACCACCATCCCAGTAGCCCGTGTCGCTCGACCCCAGGCTCGATCCACGCAGGCTATGTTCGCGGCACGATCCTGGTCGATTCGACTAGTTGCCCGCCGTCGGGAGTTGGGTGACCGCCGGCAACGGGAGCGGCAGGAGGCGCTGTGTGGCATTCTTCCCCCTAAGCCACTGAAGGATGCCAGGGTGCTCCGGCTTGGCGTGGTGGTAGAGATGTGCGTAGACCTCGTCACAGCACCCGATGACTACCCGTAGGAGCCCGACAGGGTAGGCGGCCGGATGGGGGCCGAGGTCAATCTCAAAAGTGGTTTCCCCAGTGACCCGCAGGAAGGTGAGAGCGCCGCCCAGGTTGGGGTGCGTGTAGTCGCACAACTGTGCGTACACCTTGGAGAAGGCCTCGGGCAACGCCACCTTCCTTCGAACGCTGGCGGGTGAGGGCGCGCGACCGCTTTCAAACCAACGAACCGCAGCGTCTCGGTCGTGAGAGAGGTGGACGAAGAGAATCATCGACTCAAGAGCACTGCGAGCGCAGACGGCAGCGTCGTAGCCGAAGCCCGCCGTAAGCAGTTGAATCGAGGCAGCACCGTGGTGGTGGAACATGGCGAGGACGACCTGAAGGGCCAGGCTCTGGACATCTCTCCGGGACTCCCCGGCCGCGTTAAGCTCGTTCATACCAAGACGGGAGATGAAGCGGAGGTTCAGGCCTGCAAGAGCGTGCTCCCATGACAGACGTAGGCGCAGGCGGTATGCGCTGAGTTCCAGCCGCCTGGCCCATTTGCGTCGCTTTCTGGCCATGCGCCTCCTAGGCGTTGCCGCGCAAGGCGACTAGCCTAACTGAGGCCCGCTGCCGAGTAGGTCCCAGCCGAATTCTCTCGATTTAGTCGAGTCGCCCCGAGGCAGCCTTGTATGGACCGAACGGAATGGCGTAGAGACAACTTTGAGGCAAGTTTGAGGCAAGTCTGGGGGGTGGGTGTCTGTAAGTTGGTGGCCTGGGACGGAGTTGAACCGCCGACACGCGGATTTTCAGTCCGCTGCTCTACCAACTGAGCTACCAGGCCAAAGGCAACAGCCGGCGATTACACCATGCGGCCCGCCGCGCGTCAACGCGCGATGACGACCTTGTTGCGCCCCGCGCGCTTGGCTTCGTAGAGCGCGACGTCGGCGACGCGCAGCAGGTCCTCGAGGCCCCGAGCGTGGGCGGGGAAGTCGGCGACGCCCATCGAAATGGTGACGCGTAGCTCGCGGCCTTCGTAGGCCAACCTGAGGGCCTCGAAGGCCGCCCGCCAATCTTCCGCCCGCTCGGCGGCCATGCGCGCGGCGGCGCCCGGCAGGACCACGACGAACTCCTCGCCCCCGAAGCGGCAGGCGACGTCGCCTTCGCGCGTCTGCTCGCCCAGGTAGTGACCGATGGCCTGCAGCATGCGGTCGCCCGCGTCGTGTCCGGCGCTGTCGTTCAGCTCCTTGAAATGATCCACGTCGAGCATGACGACGCTGAGGGGGCGGCCGTCGCGGTCGCTGCGCGCCAGCTCGCGCTGCAGGGTCTCGGTGAGGTAGCGGCGGTTGAAGAGGCCGGTCAGCGGGTCGCGGATCGCCTGTTCCTTCAGGCGACCCTGCAAGGCCTGGACCTCGGCGATCTGGCTCTGCAGCCGGCGGTTCATCTCGCGCAGCTCGCTCTCGGCCTTGCGCCGCTCCTGCAGCTCGAGGTGGCTCTGCTCGTAGAGCCGGGCGTTCTCCAGGGCGATGGCGGCCTGGGCGGCGAAGGCCAGGGCGGCCTGGGCGTGCTGCTCCGTGTAGAAGTTCGCGTCGAGCTTGTCCATGGTGATCATGCCGACGCACCTCTCGCCGAACAAGAGCGGCACGCCGAGCCACGAACGTACGCCGGAAAGCGCGTGGGCGACGCTCGGGAAGTCGGAGTAGGGATGCGGGGCCAGGATGTCAGGGACGATCACGGGCGCCCGCGTGGTGAACACGTCGCGGTTCGGCACACAGCCCTTGATGGCGTCGAACCCGATGCCCAGGAAATGGTCGAGGTCGATGCCGTGGCCGCCGATAATGACCATGCGGTCGCCCTGGAGCTGCTGCACCGAGGCGGTGTCGTAGGGCACCACGTTCCCCAACTCGCTCAGGATCGCGTGCAGCACGTCGCGCAGGCTGAGGCTGGCCGACAGCGCCCGCGTCGCCCCCCGCAGAGCCTCGGCCTGGGCCAGGGCCGCGCGCTCGACGTTCAGGTGCCGGTGGTTCTCGTGGGCGATCGCGGCCAGGCTCGCGAACGGAGCCAGGGCGGCCGCGGCGCCCGCCTCGAAAGCCGGCGCGTCGTTTCCGCGTCCCAGGCCGAGGTGTCCCAGGAGCTGCGTGCCCAGGCCGACGGGAACGGCGAGACAGCGTGCGTCGAGCTGCTCGGGCGACACCTCGGCCCATGCGCCCAGGCCCACCCGCGTTCCCGCGCCCTCGGCCGGCGCCAGCAGCACGAACCCGTCCCCGGCCCCCAGGGCGCGCGCCGCCTGCTCCAGAACGTCCGCCAGGACCTCGGACAGCGGTCGATCCGGCGAGAGGGCGAGGAGGGCTGCGTCGAAGGCCGCGAGCCAGTCTGCCTGGGCCAAAGCCCGCTCGGCTAGCGCGGCGCGAGCCGCTTGGAGAAGCGCAGCCGATTCCGGTTGTCGATGCGGCGGTACTCCACGTCGTCCATCAGCTCCTTGACGATGTGGATGCCCAGGCCGCCGATGGGCCGTTTGCTCAGCTCCTGCGTCGTGTCAGGCGTCGCCCGCTCCAGGGGGTTGAAGGGCGGGGCCTCGTCGATCACCGCCACCTCGAGGCTGTCGGGCCGCACCAGCGCCTCGAGCACGATGCTCTTCTCGGAGTCGCCGCCGTAGCCGTATTTGACGACGTTCGAGACCACTTCGTCGAGCACCACGCCGAAGTCGGCCCGCAGCGGCTCGAAGACCGGATTGCGCGCCAGGAAGCTCTCGAATCCCTCGAGCACACGCATGACGCCCTCGTCGCTGCCGGGCACGCTGATGCGCAGGCGCTGCGGCGGCCGCAGCACGTCGTCGATGCGGGCCGCCATGTCGGGGGCGGCCAGCTCTTCCAGGGTCATGGCCGACAGCGCCACCACCATGCGGCCTGCGGCGTCGCGGTTCTCCAGGAGCTCGTGGCCGTCGGCGAAGTTCTCGATGTTGCGCACGGCCTGGTGCACCAGGTTGCGCAGCACCGCCACGGCCGGCTCGGACAGCGGCGGGTCGCCGAGGTAGAACTGCAGGCGTCCGCCCTCGCGGTAGCTCGGATGGTCCTCGAGGCCGAAGAAGCGCAGCGCCAGGTCGCCGTCGTAGGCGCCGAACACCCGCAGCAGGCCTGCGAAGTCCGCGATGATCTCGTCGAGCAGGTTGTTGCGCATCGAGCCGAACACGCGGCAGGTGAAGTAGTGGGTGCACTCGTGCTCGCGCCGGATCTCGACGCTCAGCCGCCGCCACTCGTCCTCGGGCCGGCCGGCGTCTTTGGCGGGCACGGCGCTGTAGGGGCCACGGCTCAGGATGATGAAGCGGTCCTGGTACAGGGGCTTGTTCGGGACGAGGTTCTTCTGGAACTCCTCGAGCCACGCCGCTTCGTCGCCCGCCGAACCATTGCGCGCCTCGAAAGCCGCTCGGTATGCGCTCACCCGGTCCCAGTTGTTGAGGCCGGTCACGATGCAAGCACCCATCGAGGGCGGCACCGGGATCGGCTCGTTGCGCCCCGAGAACACCCGCACCAGGGTCTCAAAGTCCGCGCGGTCGCTTGCGATGATGAGCGGGATGCGGCCGGCCACCGTCGGATTCACAACCAGCTCGATGCCGTCGGGATCGCGCAGCGCGGGCCCGGGGCCGGGCGCCTCGGGCCGCTCGCCCTTGCGCGTGGCCGCCTTGTAGACGTCCGTCTGGCTGATGCCGGCTTCGACGGGGAACAGCATCTGCACGAAGCGGCGGCGCAGGGCGGGCACCACCCCGCTGCGATCGGCATCGGCGATGTACTCGGTCCAGGCCACAAGGTGCGGCTCGTCGGCCAGCGGCAGCGCGAGGGACGCGGCACGGGCGGAGTCGAAGCGGTTCTGGTTGTACGCGATCAGCTCGTCGACGACGGCGCCCGCAGCACCGTGCTGAAGGAGCGTCTCCCGGCGCGAGGCGAGGAGGTCTTCGGACACGGGGTTTCTACGCGACCTGGCGCCGGGCCAGCTCGGCGAACAGCCCGTCCTTCGCCATCAGCTCGTCGTAGGAACCCGACTCGCGGATCACGCCCGCCTCGAAGTAGAAGATCTTGTCGGCGTTCACGACCGTGCTGAGCCGGTGGGCGATCGTGATGCGGGTCGCGTCCATCCGGTCGACGCTCTGGCTCACGACGGCCTGGGTCTTGTTGTCGAGGGCGCTCGTGGCCTCGTCGAAGAAGATGATCTTGGGCTTGTTGACGAGGGCGCGGGCGATCAGCAGGCGCTGGCGCTGGCCTCCCGAGAAGGTGCCGCCGCCCTCGGAGACGACCGTGTGCATGCCCATGGGCATCGCGCGCACGTCGTCGGCCAGGCCCGCCATCTCGGCGGCCTCCCAGGCCTCGTCCATGGTGTGGGAGGTGGTGCCCACGATGTTGCGGAAGATGTCGGTGGGCAGCACGCGGCTCTCCTGCAGCACGACGCCCATCTGCTGGCGAACCGCGCGCACGTCGAGGGTGGAGAGGTCCTGGCCGTCGTAGTAGATGGCGCCCATGCTGGCCTTCTCGAAGCCCAGCAAGAGCCGCATCATGGTGGACTTGCCGCAGCCCGAGCCGCCCACGAAGGCCACGAACTCGCCGGGCTCGATCTTGAAGGTCACGTCCTTCAGGATCCAGGGGGCGTCTTCCCGGTAGCGGAAGGACAGGTGGGAGATCGAGATCTCGCCGCGCAGGCGGCCGGGGGCGGCCTTGCTGTCGTCGCTCTCGGGGACGGCCTCCAGGATGGGCTTCAGGCGCTCGAAGACCGGCACCACCCGGAGCAAACTCAGTGACGAGTCCGCCAGGGTCTGGATCGCACCCGTGAACGAGCCGAAGGCGCCGTTGAAGGCGATGAAGGTGCCGGTGGTGAAGGCCATCGCCTCGCCGGGAGCGGCCGTGCTCTGAAAGTACCAGAGCGCGCCGAAGATGCCCAGGTTGGACAGCACGCTGAACGAGGAGCTGAAGGTCCCCACCGTGTTCTGGATGTTGCCGATCGCGAAGCCGAGCGTCTTCTGCTCGGAGAACTTCTGCGCCCACACCCGGAAGGCGTGGTTCTCGGAAGCGCACACGCGGATCTTGGCGACGCCCGTGATGAACTGCAGCACCAGCCCCACCAGCTTGCCCTGGACCTGGGTCTGCTGGCGCTGCGACTTGAGCTGGAGGTAGTTGCCCGTGGTCGTGAAGCCGACCAGGATCAAGGTCAGCCCCATCGCCACGGCCGCCAGCTTGAAGCTGTACGAGATCATCAAGGCGACGTAGGCAACGGAGCTGATCGCCGACAGGATGCCGCCGACGCCGGCCCGGGACAAGATGCCGCGGATGGCGTTGATGCCCGCCGCGCGCTCGGCCAGGTCGCCCGCGCCGAAGCGCCGGAAGAACTCCGACGGCAGGTCGAGCAGGCGGTCCCACAGCGCGGACTGCAGCGTGTAGTCCATTCGCGACTCGACCCGGACCACGGCGATGCTCTGGGTGATCTTGAAGGCCGCACTGGCCAGGGCCGTGAGCAGCATGCCGCCGCCGAGCTGCATCAGCAGGCTGCGCTCGCCCTGGGGGATGGCCTGGTCGATGATCTGCCCGGTGAGGAACGGCGTCGCGGCGCCCAGGACGCCGGTCACGATGCCCATGGCCACCACGGTGTAGAAGTCGGGCGCCAGGCCGCGAGCGCCGAACTTCAGCAGGTCCTTGGCTCCGAGTTGTCCGGATGGGAAACCGCGGTAGAACGTGTAGGCAAAGGGCGACAGCGTCGCCATGAGCTCCTGGGTCATCGGCGAGCGCTGGCCGCTGGCTGGGTCCACGTACTCGTAGGCACGCGGCCCCTTCGGCAGGATCGCGACCGGCACGAAGCCCTTCTCGACCATGGCCAGGATCGGCCCTTGGTCGCCCTTCCACCACGCGCCCCGCAGCACGACGCGCCGGGTGCGGAAGCGAGAAGCGGTGGCGATCGCACCGAGGTTGTCTTCGAAGGTCCGGGACGCTCGGGCGTCGGCCGGCGCCTTGACGCGGATCCCGGTGGCCTGGCCGACCAGTCGGCAGGCCGCGAGCACCGGCTCGGCCGAGCCGCTCTGGCCGACGTCGGGCTCCACGTTCTTGCCCGCCAGCACGGCGCCGATGGCGTCGTAGGCCGCGCCCTTGGCGGCCTCGGACTGCTTGGCCTTGATGTCGAGACGCTGCACCTCGTCCACCAGGGCCAGGCGCTTGTTGACGAACTCGTACTCGCAGACCGCCTGGTGGAAGAGGTTGAGGCCGTCCCACAAGGCGTCGTCGTCGAGGGCCGAGACGCACTCGCGGCCCGACAACTCGACCTTGTCGGCCTCGCCGCCCGCCTCCAGCCAGAGCTGGGGAGTCAGCGGGAACAGCACCCGTTCCTGCTCCGGGTACAGCGGGTTCATGCTCAGGAAGTTCAGGCTGCCCGGCTCGAGCTCGAGCCAGCACACGCCGTTCAGCGCCTTGGTGCGCTTGCCCTTTTCCAGGCTGGCGGGCGCTGCGTTCTCGAGCCGCACCTCGGTCTCGGGCTTGGGAACGTCGCGGGTGAGCCGCGCCGCCATGCGGCCGACCCACTTGTCCAGCAGGCCCGCCACTTTCTTCCCGACGTGCTCGTCGGCCGCGATCTGGCGCATCTCGGTGAGCGGGATCCGCCGCACCTGCGAGCCGCCCTTGCCCATGGCCAGGAAGCCGGAGTCCTTCACCATCCCCAGGTCCATGCCGAAGAACGCTTCGCCCGGCTCCAGGGTCAGGAAATGGTCCCGGCCGCCCAGCGGCCGTCCGTCCTTGATGGTGACCGTGAAGATCTCGACCTTGCCGGCCACCAGGTAGAAGGCCTGGCTCGGGTCGTTCAGCAGCTCCGGCTTGCTGCCGGTCATGACCAGGCCCTGGCCGGCGTTCTCCAGGCGCATAGCCGCCATGCCGGCCATCAGCTCGCCCAGGTCGTTGCTGATGCGGGTCTCGCCGCCTTCCTGTTTCTTGGGCGCCGGCAGGTGGGCCTCGAGGAAGGTGTCGCCGATGCGGAAGCGCTGGCCCGGGGCGATCACCTCCTCCTTGATGCGGCGGCTCTCGATCCAGACGCCGTTGGCGCTGCCGTTGTCGATGAGCTTGAACTGGCCGTCGGGCGTCGCCTCGAGTTTCGCGTGCAGCCGCGAGGCGCTGTCGTCGCGCAGGGTGACGCCCGCCTCGTCGCTGCGGCCCAGGGTCGTGCTGCCGACGATCGGGAACTCCTTGCCGACCGGCAGCGCCGCCGTGCCGCGTACGGCGGCCACGCGGACCAGGAACTCGATGCCCCGCGGTACCGGCGGCGGAGGAGGCGGCGAGGGCGGCGGGGGCGGCGGGGGCGGCGGTGCGGCCACCGGCTGCGGGCGTGGCGGGGGCGGGGGAGCCGCCGGCACCGGCTTCCGGATCTCGGGCGCCTTCATCGCGACGGTCCGTTCGAAAGGCCCCTCCTCCTCCTCTACGGGCGGCGGCCCGACGATCTCGAAGATCGTCTCGCCGATGCGGAAGCGGGCGCCCGGCTCGAGGGTGACCTCGCTGACTTGCTTCTCGCCGACCCACACGCCGTTGGCGCTGCCCAGGTCCACGACCTTGAAGCCGCCGGACACGGCCTCGACCTTGGCGTGGTTGCGGGAGACGCGCTTGTCCTTGATGCTGACCGCGCAGTCGTCGCCGCGGCCGATGATGGCGCCCGCCTTCCCGACGCGGAACACCTCGCCGTCCATCCCGGCCACGTTGCACGTGACGATGCGCAGGACGATCTCGCCGGCGGGTACCGTGGTGCTCATCTCGCTAGCCGTGCCCGATCAGGTCCTTGTACGGGCCCTCGATCTCCTTCATCTCGTCGTGGGTGCCGCGCTGCACCACTCTGCCCTTCTGCATCACGATGATCTCGTCGGCATCGCGGATGGTGGACAGGCGGTGCGCGATCACGATGGTGGTGCAGCCGCGCCGCGCCATCGCCTCTTCGATCAGGCTCTCGGTCTGCGGGTCGAGGGCGCTCGTGGCCTCGTCGAGGATCACGATGGTGGGCTCGCCGACCAGGGCCCGGGCGATCTCCAGGCGCTGGCGCTGTCCGCCCGAGAGGTTCTTGCCGCCCTCCTCGAGCACCGCGTCGTACTTGCCCTCGCGGGTCTCGATCACGTCCTCGAGGGCGGCGTCGCGGCAGGCCTGGGCCACGCGGGTTGCGGGCAGCGTGGAATCCCACATGGTCACGTTCTCGGTGACCGTGCCGCCGAAGATGAAGATCTCCTGGTCCACCATGCCGAGCGAGTTCGTGATCAGGTTGCGCGGGATCTCCTGGCGCGGCCGGCCGTCGAACAGCACCTGGCCCTTCCACGGCTCGTACAGGCCCGACACCATCTTGGCGACCGTGGACTTGCCGCTGCCCGAGCCGCCCACCAGGGCCACGCGCTGGCCCGGCTGGATGGTCAGGTTGAAGCCGTCGATCAGCGGCGCGTCGAGCGGGCTATAGCCGAAGGTGATGTCCTTCAGCTCCACGTGGCCGGCAAGCTTGATGGTTTTCGAGTCTTGCTTGCCGCCCTTGGCCGCCCGCGAGTACTGCTTGTCCTGCGGGTAGCGCAGCACGTCGTCGAGGCGGTTCATGTCGCCCTCGAGCTCCTGCAGCGTACCGCCGAAGTTCACCAGGTTCGCCAGCGGCCGGTTGAAGCTCGAGACCAGGGTCTGATACGCGACCAGCATGCCCACCGTGATGTCGCCGCTCATGACCTTGAAGCCGCCCATCACGTAGACCGTCATGGTGGCCAGCGTCCCGACCAGCGTGGGCACCACCGACGTGGTCTCGGCCAGGCTCGACAGCACCTGCTCGCTGTTCAGCGACTTGGCCTGGTAGCCGGACCAGCGCGAGAAGAACTCGGACTCGCCGCCGGTGGCCTTCAGCGTCTCGATCATGGCCAGGCCGTTCATGGCCGTGCCCTGCAGCTTGCCCTTGTCCTGGAGCAGGCGCCGGCTGACGTCGGTGCGGATGCGCTGCACGAACTTCAGCGCCCCGACGTTGAGCATCGCCACCATCAGCACGACGAAGGTCATCCGCACGTCGTACAGCAGCATCAGGACGAAGTAGAAGACGATCACGCACAGGTCGATCATCGTCGTCGTCAACTTGGCTGCGATCACGTTGCCGACGCGGTCGTTGATGGCGACGCGCGACCCGATCTCGCCGGCGAAGCGCTGCACGAAGTACGGCACCGGCAGCCGGATGATGTGGTTGAAGAAACGGCTGGAGTGGAGGAGGGCCAGCTGGGTCTCGAGGCGCAGCAGGAAGTACTTCTGCAGCCCGTTGAGCGACATCAGGATCAGGGCCGTGAAGCCCATGGCCATCAGCAGCGGGCGCAACATGAACTCGCGCTGTCCGATCAGGTACTCGTCGATGAAGATGCGCGTGAAGGTGGGCACCACCAGGCCCGGCATCACCAGGAACAGGCCGCAGATCACGATGAAGATGAGCGCGATCTGGGACTCCGACAGGCGCTTCTTGAGCGCCTGCAGCATGCTGGGCTTCTGGCCGCCCTTCTTGAAGTCGGGGCCCGGCTCGAAGGTGAGCACGACGCCGGAGTAGGACGAGTCGAGGTCGTCGAGGGTGACCTTCCTGGGGCCCTGGGCCGGGTCATTCAGGCAGGCCTTGCCGCCCTGGAACCCCTCCAGCACCAGGAAGTGGTTCATGTTCCAGAACAGGATCACCGGGAACTGCAGCTCGTACAGCTTGTCGAGGCCGTCGTACTTGAGGCCCTTGGCCACCAGGCCGAACTTGCGGGCCGCTTTCAAGACGTTCGAGGCCTTGCTGCCGTCGCGGGACACGCCGCACTCGACGCGCAGCTCCTCGAGGGGCAGCACCCTGCCGAGGTAGCCCATGCAGATCGCCAGGGCCGCGGCGCCGCATTCCACCGCCTCCATCTGCAGCACCGTCGGCGTCTTGACGCGCCGGTTGGGCGGCTTCGGGTACGTCTTCGGCGGCTCTGGCGCCTGAGCCTGTGGAGTCGCGGCCATGTCCTAGAGGCCCGTGGCCCGCCGCACAGCCGGCACCACGTAGGTGTACGGCTTGCGCTGGTCCACCACCAGGGAGGCCGTCGCCAGGGCGCCGCTGTCCACCTTCTTGGGCGGGCCCTGGGACGAGGACCACTTGAATCCGCTGAACTTGTTCGCCTCGTCCATCGTGAGGCAGACGCGCGCCTCGAACACCGGCCCGTTCTGGCGATAGTTCTGGACCAGGCTGTCGTTCTTCAGCTTCTCGCGCATGTCGTCGGGCGAGGCTGCGAAGTTCGAGACCCAGGTCACCTGGCCGATCATGAACCCGTACTCCTCCTTCTTCACGTCGGAAGGGGAGACGCGTGCCGCCTGGCCCGGCCGCACCTTGCCGGCGAGGTTGCCCGCGATGTACATGACGGCGTGGATGTTGCCGCTGCAGAACTCGCGCTGGCCCGCGGCCGCCACCGTGGCCTTCACCACCTCCAGGCGAAGCAACACGTCGCCCTCACGCAGCTTGTCGTTGGCGCTCTTCAGCACCTCGACGACGCGGCCGGCCTCGGGCGACTTCACCTCGGTGGTGGTGCGCTCGAGGTTGTTGCTGAGCTGCTGGATCTCGGCCTCGACGCTGCGCTGCTCGTTCTCGCGGGGCGTCATGCGGGTGCGTATCATGGTGTTCTCGCGCTCGAGGCTGTTGATCTCGCCGGTGACGCCGCTGATGCGCCGGTCGAAGTCGAACAGCACGTTGCCCGGCTTCAGTCCCTTCTTGACCAGGTCTTCCTGGGTCCGGCGCTGGTCGCGCAGTGCGCTCAGCTCGCCGCGCTTGATGCCGATCATCGACTGGTTCCGGGCCTGGTTCATCTCGTCGGCGCTGTTCTCGCCCGCGTGCTGCGCGCGCAGCCGGTTGAGCTGCTCGCGCTTCATCGCGATCTTCTCCTCGATCTCGGTCTTGTCGCGGGAGATCACGGCCAGCACCTGGCCTGGCGCGACCTCGGTGTCGGGGTTCACGTTGATCGAGACCAGGGTGCCGCTGACGCCGGACTTCACTTCGGAGAGGCGCTCGCCGCGGATCAGGACGCCCTGGCCGTCCACCAGCTCGGGGATCGTGCCCACCACGCTCCAGATCAGGACCACGAACAGCACGACCCCCACAGTGGATAGCGCCAGCCAACCCATGGGCGACGTGACCTGCATCATCAGGTCCAGCTGCTCCGGAGACGACACCTTCTCGACGGCCGCTTTGCGGAACATCCCACCCTGCACGGCGTCCCTCCTCGACTGAGTGCTAGTCGCTCACGAGCCCAGCGGTCGCCACCGACGCGGGCTCTCCATCCCGGAAGCGCACGAGCGTCCCGGTCTCGAAGCGCAGGCGCGCCAGGTTGGTGTCGAAGTCGCGCTGCGACTGGACGAGTGCCAGCCGGGCCGACGTCAGGCTCTGTTCGGTCGTGATCAGGTCGATCAGCGTCAGCTCACCTGCGGCGCGCAACTCCTGGGACACCCTCCAGGTCGCCTCCTGCGCCTCGACCGCGCGGGTCCGGCTCTGGACTTCGGCCGCCGCGCGCTTAGCCGCGCCCAGGAGCTGGGCCACGTTCTCGTCGATGACCCGGCCCAGGTTCGCGGAGCGGATGGCGTCCTGGCGCAGCGTCTGTTGCGCCTGGACCATGCGGCCCTGGGCGGAGCGGTTGCCGAAGGGCAGCTCGAACTTGAGGCTCACGGCGAACGTTGGCGCCCAGTGGTCGCCCATGGCGCGCAGGAACCCGGCCGGCTCGAAATAGTCGACCGGCGAGTCCGTGGGCTCGAAGGGGTTGCGCGCCTGCTCGTCCGGCAGCACCCGGAAGTAGGGCCCCTGGTAGAAGCTGCCCGCGCCGAAGCGGAGCTGCAGGTCGAGCCGCCGCTTCAGGTCGGCCCGGGCGGCCTGGAACAGGATGTCCGAGCCGCGCTCGGTGGCCTCGGCGGCCCGCAGGTCGTAACGCTGCGAACGAGCCGACCGTGCGGCCGCCTCCATCTCGGGCATCGCTGCCAGGGACGGCAGCCGCTGCGCCGCCTGCAGGCCGCCCTGCACGTCGGCCAGCGCCAGGCCGGAGATGACGGCGAGCTGCGAGCGCGCCTGCACCACCTGGTTGCGGGCGTTCAGGACGCTCGACTCGGCATCGGCCAGGCGGGCGGCGGCGCGATCGGCTTCGCTGGCGGCGCGCTCTCCCGCCTTCACCAGCTCGCGGGTCGCGTCGAGGATCTGGCGGTTCGACTCGGCCGAGCGCTGCAACAGCTCGACGGACTGCTGTCCCGCCATCAGGTCGATGTAGGCCAGGGTCGTGTTCAGGGCCTGCGTCGCCACGGCGTGCTGGTAGCGGAGCTTGGCCGCCTGCAAGTCGGACTTGGCGGTGCGCTCGGGCGCCGCGGCCGAGACGCGGCCGCGACCCTTGCCGAGAGGCTGGTCGACGATGAACGTGCCGCCCGAGCGCCACTCGTTCTGGACGCCGCGTCCGCCGAATGCCGGATCCAGCGGGCGGCCCCTGAAGTTGGCCTCGGTGCCGGAGAGGCTGAACTGGAGCTGCAGGAGCGTGCCGTAGCGCAGCGGCTTGGACAGGTCGATGCGCAGACCGAGGTTGCGGCGGTACTCGTTGGACGGGATCGGCCCGAGCCGGGCCAGGGCGAAGCTGGCGCGCAGCTCGGCCTCTTCGGCCAGCAGGCGCCCTTGCTCCAGGATCTCGTAGCCGCGCTGGCGCACGTCCTCGATGCGGTCTTCGAGGTCGAGGGCGTAGATGTCGTTGAGGCGTGATTGGAAGTCCAGGCCGCCGTCGCCCGCGCCGGCCGAGCCGGGCAGGATGAACGAGTCCACGATGCTGGCCAGGTTCTCACCCTGGGCCACGAGGGCGTTGATGCGTTCGGGGTTCCTGGGGAAGTCGCCCTCAGGGGTGAGTCCCACTCCGATCGGCACGCAGAGGCTCTCCGGAATGCCCTCGGCATCCTCGGCCACGTTGCCGGTCAACTGGTTCACGCTGATGGTCGTGAAGCCGCCCGGGCACAACGGCTTTCCGGCGCGCTTGTCGGCGATGGCGTCCGCGTAGGCTTCCTTCAGCTTGCGGAAGGCCTTGGCGGTCTCGTCGAGCTGGATCCGGCGCCGTTCCTCGTTGAGCCGCGTGTTCGTTGTCAGCTCCGACTCGACGTGGGACCAGGACGGCGACACCCGCAGCAGCATGTCGAACGAGCCGCCGCGCTCCTGGACGTTCGCGGCTTGCGCGGCGACGGCCTCGCGTGCCTGCTGGATGTCGGGGGACTTCTCGAAGGTATGCCGCAGCGCTTCCTCGAGAGACAGCGACCGCGCTTCGGCGGCCACTGCGGACGGCGCCAGCGACGCGAAGAGCAGCGCGCCGGCGGTGCCGGAGAGCCTCACTGGCGCGCCCCCTGCAGCGGCGCCGGAGGCGTCACCAGGCTCTCCGCCGTCACTTTCGCGACACCGTCCTGGCGCTCCAGGATCATGCCGCTCTCGAACAGCAGCCGGGCCAGGGTGGTCGCGTACTCCTGCTGCGCCGAAACCAGGGCCAGTCGGGCCGCGGTCGTCTGCTGCTCGGTGAGGATGGTGTCGATCAGCGTCGAGTCGCCGGCCTTCAGCTTGGCCTGCTCGGCTTCGATGGTCTTGTCGTAGGCCGTCACCGAGTCGCGGGCCCGGTTGAGGCGCTCCGCGGCCAGGGCCAGGGAGCGCGAGAGCCGCTCGACGCTCAAGGCGATGTTGCGCCCCAGGTCGCCCGCGTCGATCGCCGCCTGGCGCTGGCTGGCCTCGCGCTGGCCCAGGCGGCCCTTGGCCTGGTTGTTGCTAAAGGGCATTTCGAAGGTGACCCGCGCCTCGCCGCTGCGGAACACGAAGCGGTCCATGTTCGAGATCTCGTCCTCGGCGAGGCCCGTGCCCCAGAGGCTGCCGTCCACGTTGAGCAGACGCCGCGTGTCGACCTTGGCGCCCTTCACCAGGATGCCCGCCGCTTCCAGGATGGTCTGCGCCGCCAGCAGGTCGTTGCGGCGGCCGAGTGCCGTGTTCACGAGCGCTGCGACCGTCTGGTCCGCCGCCGCCACCGGAACGGGTGCCGGGAAGGCGTCCATCGGCATCGGCCCGACGCTGGCGGCCGTAAGGCTCATGCCCATGTTGCGCGCGAGGCTGACCCGCGCCTCGTGGAGCCGGCGCTCCGCGCCCTCCTGGCGCGCCAGCGCGTCGTTGTAACTGGCCTGGTTCCGGTTCTCGTCGGCCGCTGGCATCTCGCCGGCCTTGATCAGCTCCTGGGTGAGGTGCAGCAGGTCGCCCTGCAGCTTCACCGAGCGCTTGGACACCTCGAGCTGCTCGGCTGCGGAGCGCGCCTCCCAATAGGCCAGGATGGTCTGCAGGATGCTCTGGGACTCCTGGTGCAGGAGCGACAGGCGCGTCGCGTCGGCATCCTTCTTCGACGCGCTCTCCTGGGCGGCCACCGAGTCGCTGCCGAGTCCGCGCCGCAGGGGCACGCGCACGTCGAAGCCCACCTCGCCGCGGTACAGGTCGGGGGTGCCCTGGCCGCCCTTGGCGCCGTCGGTCGAGGTCTTGCCGACGTAGTTGGAGCCCGTGAAGTTGAGGTCCGCGTAGGGGCTGAACACGATGCCGCTGCGGAAGAACTTGACGACGTCCACGTGGCCGTTCCAGCGCCTGGAGAACTGCTCCTCGGGGGCGTCGCCCAGGTCGGCGCGGGCCTGGCGCAGCGAATCGGGCACGCCCTCCAGCTCCTGCACCTGGGCCCCGAAGGCGTTGATGCCCGCCTGCAGCGCCTCGTCGCGCAAGCCCTCGAGCTGCAGCCGCGTCGCCGGATCCGCGGTCTGCGCGATCAGCTCGGTGAGCAGGATCAGGTTGTTCTGGATCTTCAGCAGCTCGTTGGCGATCGCCGGGTTCGTGACCCCCTCGGTGAAGTCGATCTCGGCGGGGTTCTCGATGGCGTTGGGGTTGCGCAGGTTGGTGAGGGCGCGCTGCAAGCCGGCCAGCACCGAGTCGGCGCGCGGGATGATCGCGTCGAGGTCGTCGCGGTTCTTCTGCTCGCGGCGCTTGGTGCTGTCGCGCAGCTCCTCGCGGTTGTACTGGTAGCCGCCGTTCGCGCGCAGCATCAGGTCGAACTGACCGGCCAGCTCCTGGGTCACGCCTTCCTTCTGGTGGACCTGGGACTCGGTGAGCCGGATGTTGGGGTCGTTCTGGAGCGTGAGCCGCACCGCTTCGAGCAGGCTGAGGCTCTGCTCGGGCTGCAGGGCGGTAGGACGCCACGGGGCGTCACCGCTCGCCTGCTTGTCGGCCGCGGCGGCCAGTACCGGAAGGCCTGCCAGCAGGCAGACCCATGCTGGGATGACGAAACTTGACCTCATGAACCGGTCTCCTCTGGCGCGAATGACGCCCCTCACTCTAGAGATGAGGCCGCCTTCTTAGCACCGCGTGAAACGTGGTGTCAAGGCAGCTTCTTGACGACACCGCGGGTCTCCCCGAAGAAGGTCGCCCACGGCGCACAGCGTCTCCGCACGAACTCCACCATGGTTCGGTAGGTCACGGGGGTCACGAACGTGCAGTAGCGGCAACCCGCCGCGCGCAGCCGCTCGAGGGACTTGGTGTAGAGCGGCATGATGCGTCCGCGGCGGCCCAGTCCGTAGCCCATGTAGCTGCACGTGAAGCGCACGACGCCTTTCTCGATCTCGTGGTTGATCACCCAGCCCACGATCTGGCCGTGCCGCCGCAGGCCCAGGCTCGACACTGGATCGAAGCTGCGATCGTGACGCCACGCCTCGAGCCCCGGCCTCACCCAGGGCGACGTCGCGTTGGATTCGACGAGCGCTTGGCGTTCGTCCTTGCCCAGGTCCTTCCACGGGAAGACGCTGAATTCGTCGCCGAGCTTCACGCGCTTGAACCACGGCGTCTCGAGGGCCTCCTCCGGGGTGAAGCGCAGCGTGACCATGCGGGCCTGCGGCGCCTGGAAGCCGCGCTTCCAGAAGATGCGTTCCATGACCGGGATCGACGGCTTGCCGGTCATGTACACGGCCGTGAGCTCCGACGCGCCGCGCGCGTGGGCCAGATGTTCGACCTGCTCGAGCAGGGCCGTGGCGATGCCCTGGCCGCGGCCCTCGGGATCCACGAGGACCGAGAGCAGCTCGGCGCTCTTCTGCGGCACGTCGCGCAGCTCGGCCAGCGCCATGCCCAGCAGGACCTGGCCGCGTCGAGCCACGAAGGCGAAGGGCTGCACGATGCGGGTGTCGCCCTGCTCGGGATGGCGGGGCTGCGGCTGCAGGCTCAGCAGGTGCCGGTAGGCCGGGAAGGTCATGCCCGATGCGACCTCGGCCATACCCGCCTCGAGCGGCTGGACTACGACGCCGGTCAGCATCCTTCCGTCCCTCCCTGTGTCGTCTCGAAGCCCAGCACCGACGGCAGCCGTTCCGGGGCCGCAAAGCGCAGCAGCTCGTAGCCGATTCCGGCCAGGCCCTCGAAGAAACCCGGCAACGTCACGCGCCACTCGAAGCCCGCCGTGCGCGCGCCGAGGCGGCCGTGAGCGAGCACACGCTCGGCCACCGGGCCGATCAGCGCCTGGCCGGCCTCCTTCAGGGACGCGTTGCCCAGGCGCAGGCCGGCGGTGAGCAGGACGTCGGCTCGGCCGAGGCGCCCGCAACAAAGATGATCGTAGCGGCCGGGCGCCGCCGCCGCGGTCGTCTCCAGGGCGACCTTCAGCTCCTGGCGCGACGGCCCGTCCAGCAGGTCGCCGGGCAGGAGCGCTCGCGAGAGCGCGATGCCGGGGGCTCCGTGACACCACGCGACCATGGGCAGCGTCCCGCCCGCCCGCCGCTCGAGCGGCCAGTTGCGCTCGGCCGGAGAGTAGGACAGCCGCGCGTGGGCCAGGGCTTTCGCAACGGCCGCCGCGAGGCGCGGGTCGGGTGCTGCCGCGTGGAGCCGGCCCAGGGCGAGGGCGATGCCCGAGGCGCCGTGCGCGAAGCCCGCGTGGATGCGGCCGTCCTCGCTGGGCCAGGCGGCGGCGCCGGGTCCGGTGTCCACCTGGAGAGCCATCAGCCGCTCGCCGCAGGCCCGCGCGAGGTCGAACGCCGCCGCGTCGCGCGTGGCGTCGTGGAGCGCCAGCAACCCGAACACCGCGCCGGCCAGGCCGCTCTCGACGTCGGCGCGGCCCTCGCCCGCGATGCGCTCGCGCGCGAGGCCGCGCGCGAAGCGGACCGCGCTCTCGAGCAGCGCGGGCTCCTCGATCAGGCGCGACACGAGGACGAGGCTGTAGACGGCGGAGCCGATGCCCGTGCAGGCGCCGAGCCCCCGCCACTCGCCGGGCCGGTCCGCGAGCGCGCCCTCGATCGCCGCCGCCGCCGCTCGCGCCTCGTCTCGCCAGGCGGGGCCCACGCTGGCGGCGAGCGCCGCGAAGAAGACCGCGCGCCCGGCGGCGCCGTCGTAGAGTGCGACCAGGTCGCCGCGGTCCTCTCCGGGGCCGCGCCGCAAGCCGGGCGGTGCGTCTCGCACGGCGGCGCCCAGCGCCTCGGCCGCGGCGACCAGGCGTCCCTTGGCCGACACGCCGGGCGAGAGGGTGTCGGGGGCCGGCGAGGGCTGGAGGGAGGCCGCGAGCAGGGCCGTCTCTGCCGCTAGATCGTCCTCGCCTAGCCGGCGCAGGCGCAGGGCGACCGCGTCGACGCCCGAACGCGCGAAGTGCCCGACGACGCGCTCGCCGCCGCGCGCCACGACCGCCGTCGCGTCCACCGGCACCTCGAAGCGCGGGATGTCCAGGCGCTCGAGGTCGTCACGCTCTTCGGCGACGAGCGGCCACAGCCTGGGCCGCTGCGCGTCCCTTCCGAAGACCCGGTTGAGGGTCTCGAGGGCCAGGCCGCGCACCAGGCCGTCGGCCTGGTAGCGCGGCGCGCTCAGCACCATCAGGAGCGCCGCGTACTGGTCGCTGGCACGGAACAGGATGCGGGTGCGGCGGCCCGCGAAGGCCGGAAGTCGCGCCAGCAGCGTCTCGCGCCTTCCCATGATGAAGCGGTAGGCCGACGCAAAGCCGCGCAGCAGGGCGTCCGCGTGCTCTTCGGGTGCGACGGGCCGGCCGCCTACGAGCGGCGCGCCGCTGGTGATGCGCTCGGCCCGGCGTTCGGGCTCGAAGCCGATGGCGTCGGTGCGCTGGCCGTGCCAGGCGCGCCGCGGCAGCGACGACATGTGGCCCTGGCTCGGCCGCAGGCCGCCGATGTCGAAGGGCTGGTCGAGCGTGTCGGCGTTGACGAGGGCCACCAGGCTGGTGGCGAGACACGAGTCCTGAAGCCGCAGCGCCGCCCGCCCGGGCGCCCCGCCGGTCGCCGACCCTTCGTCCTCTCCGCGATCCATGTGGACGAGGGCGGCCTCGCTGTCGATGATCACCGGGCCTGCGGCGGTCGCGATCACGTTCTCGTTGTGCAGGTCGCGGCCGCGGAACACGTGCACGACGGCGAGCAGCGCGCCCGCCCTGGCGTAGAAGGCGTCGGCCTCGGCAGGCGAGTCGAGCGGCGTGCGCTCGACGAACTCGGCCCAACCGTAGCCGGGGCGCTCGAGGATGCGCAGCGCGGGCGGGGCAGGATCGAGGCCCTGGGCGGCGAGCCAGGCGAGCAGGTCCTGGAACGCGCGCTCCAGGCCTACGTCGCGGGGTTTGTAGACGAGGCACCGGCCGGAGGCGAAGCCGAGGATCGCCACGCGGCAGCCGCCGTGGTGGCGATCCGACAGGCCGGCCGCGATGGACTCGGGGAGGTCGGGGGCGAAGCCGAGGAGCAAAGCGATCTCGCTGCGATCGGCATCGAGCCGGCGCAACAGGTCGGCGCTGTTGCCCGCCCAGGTCTCGCACAGGCGCGCGAGCTGGCGCGCAAGAACGGGGAAGTCGCAGAAGCCGTCGCGCCAGCGGCCGCGCAACATCGCCAGTACGAAGGTGCTATAGGGCAGCCCCGACGCGTGAAAGCCGTGCAGCGCGAACAGCTCGCCGACCGTGGCCAGCTCGCGCAAGAGCGGACGTTCGAGTCCCCGGCGTGCGGCGACGGGCAGCCGATCGAACGCGCCGCCGCTCGCATCCGAAGCCGCGCGGCGCGCGGCCCGCAGGAACGGTACCCACAGCTCGACGAAAGGCGGCTCGTCCGCTTCCGGAAGGGCCGTGAGCTCGTCCTGCGTCCGACCCGCCGCGACTTCCTCGGCCCAGGCGCGGGCTTCGTCGAGGACGCGGGGCAGCCATGCCGTCCAGGCGGTGTCGACCACGGGCTCCGACGCGAGGGCGGCGGCGGCGCCGGCCTCGTCGAGGTCGTCCCAGGCGAGACGCCGCGCGAGCGCTTCGGGATCGGTCGGAGAAAACGCCTGGCGCCAGGCGTCGAGCGAGTGGACGCTCCCACCGGACGCCGGTGTGGCGAGGCGCTCGCTCAGGGTCGCAGCGCGGCGTGCGAGGCGCCCACGTTCCTCAGGCGAGAGTGCGGCAGGCCACGAAGCGCTCTCCGTCATCGCGAGGGGCATTGTAGGGAAGGTAGACGGGGCGCAAAAACGGCTCGCCTGCGGGGAGGCTCGCGACGAGACTCCACGCAGGCGAGTGAGGGACCGGAACTACAGGCTGATGTCGACCTGGGTGGACAGGATGCTGGCGATGCAGATCTTGTCGCCGAGGCCGCCGGCCACCTTCTCGAGGTCCGCGTCGCCCAGCTCCGCGCCCTCCTTGGCCACGTAGGGAAGCACGACGTAGACCGTGTCGGCAGTCTCCTCGACCACCTTGATCTTCATCGACTTCGGGATCTCGGTGCCGAGCTGCTTGCCGAGCACGCCGTGGGGATCCTTGAACAGCTGCTCCCGGTACTTCGGACTCTTCGCCGCCTGACCCGCCACGATGTCGTTGATCTGTCCGCGCGACCAGCTCATTGTGTCGTTCTCCTTGGTTCGAATAGCGCCGCGCACCGTGCGCGACTCCCTTGATTGGGTTGCTCCGCCATAGAGCAAGGTCGGTGCCAAGGGCGGAATTCGAAGAAAGGACCGCATTGGCGGCATTTCGTTCCAGATCAGCCCGCCCGACAATGGAGCCGTGGCTCCATTCCATGGAGCGCCCGCTCCGTAGCTGTTTCGTCGCGCCTATGGTTCGAAGACGCCCAGCACGAAGTGCGAGGCATTGACGCGGCTGATCCTGCTGCAGGCCGCGAAGATACCGGCGGCCGTGTACGAGCCGGTGCCCCCCGGCGGAATGTTCTCGACGTAGGCCACCGCCGTGCCCACGGCACCGCCGTCCTGGTTGAAGCCGTCGAAGCGCAGGCTCACGTTGACCGGGATCGAGCTGGTGTTCCGCACCGCGCCGGTGACGCGACAGCAGCAGATCGCGTCGGGGGTGAAGGGGTCAGCCTCCTCCGCGGTCGCCGTCGGCACGAGGTTCTGCGACACGATCTCGGCCGAAAGCTCGGGGCCGACCACGTGATCGCATGACGCCCCGTAGCTGACGACGGCGAGCAGGGCGACGAACAGCGCACGGAAGCTGGCTTTCACGGCATCTCCTTCAGGGTTCCGGCCGCTCCTTATAGCTCCGGTCGCGGCGCGGTTCAAGCCGTATCTCAAAAACAGGCCACGAAGACCCGCTCCGGGTCCTGCTCGATGCGGCGCCGGATGTCGCGCACGTCGGTGAGCGCCATCGCGCGGCGGTACGACTGGGTACCGATGATCAGGTAGGGTGGGCGCACCACCCGCTCGGCCAGCATCCCGCACAGAAGCTCCACCTCGCGCTGCCCGCGCCGGTAGATGTCGAGCCAGCCCTCGCGGAACGCGCTGGCGGCGACGCTGTCCAGGCTGTCGGTCTCGAAGAAGGTCCGGCGCGCCCGGCGCGTGGTGCGCTCGGTGAGCACGCGCTTCAACACGCGGCGCTCCAGCTCGTCCTCGCCGAGGCGATCGAAGCTCTCGGGCACGAGCGGGTCGCCCAGGCCGGCCACGTCCATCGCCATGTTGAAGAAGCAGTGCTCGAGATCCACCATCGTGACGCGCGGCTCGCCGTGCTCCCAGGCCAGGAACGCGTTGCGCGGCCGCAGGTCCGCGTTGGCGAACAGGTACGCCATGGCGCACTGCCGGCCGATCTCCCGTGCGAGGTCGGGCGTCACCGGCCCCTGCTCCATCTTCGTGCCCTCGGCCTTGGCCACAACGAGGCACGGCTCGGGTCCCGTGGTCACGAAGACTGGACAGCTCGCGACGCCCATGGCGGCGTGGATGCGGTGGGCGAACTCCTCGACGTGGACCGCCTCGGGGAACAGGAAGCGCTTGCAGAACACGTCGCGCCTGGTGCCGCCGTCGTGCTCAACGCGCGCCCGGGCCACGAGGTTGTAGCGGCCCTGTTCGTGGTCGGGCAGCATGCGGACGTCGCGCAGCACGCCCCCGCGTCCCTCGAGTTCGACCCGCTGGCCGTCGCCGACGAGGGGCCGCAGCGGGTCGTCTCCGGCCAGGCTGCGGAAGCCCAGGTCCGCAACCTCGCGCAGCGAGCCGGGCCCGCCTCCTGAATCGACGAGCAGCGCGTGCATGCCGAGGCGCCTGGGCGCCGCCACGTCGTTCGGCTCGGAGTCCCCTAGCATCAGCGTCTCGCCCGGCGCGGCGCCGAGCCTGGCGAGCAGGTCGAGGTAGAGCCTCGGCTCGGGCTTGGTCATGCCGGCGTCGCAGGAGTACGCGCTGGCGTCGAGGTGCTCCTGGAGGCCCAGGCGCTCGACCGGCGCCTTGTGCGGGCTGGCGAGGTTGGAGAGCAGGCCCACGGTGAAGCCGCGGCGCTTCAGGAACGCCAGCAGCGAGCGGGCGCCGGGCGCCGCTTCGACCGAGGCGACCTCGCGCTCGACCAGCGAGCGGACGAGTGTCTCGCCGTCGCTGCGCTCCGGCGCCAGGCGCTCGCACACGAACCGCGCGAAAGCATCGGTGTCCGGGAAGGGTCGCACCAGCAGTTCCTTCCGGATCAGCTCGACCCAGCGCCGGCCGGAAACGCCGAGCGCGCGCGGCAGCTCCTTGTGCACGAGGCGCTCGCGGGCGAAGGCGAGGGTCCCGTAGAGATCGAAGACGACGGCCTTCAGCAAAGCGGGCGAGCGGCTCAGGGCTTGAGCTGGTGGTGGCGCAGGAAGTCCATGAACTTCTGGTAGTCCGAGTCCGGGATGCGCAGGAGCTCGAGCAGTCCCCGGTAGCTGTTCTTGGCCTCGAACAGGCCGCGGCGCACCACGTTTCTGACCTGGTTGCGGTTCAGGTCGCGAGCCATGAACGGCTTGTGCACGATCTCCCAGAAGCTCTCGGTGCCCACCACCACCCGGTGATAGAGGTCCTGGTCGGCCGTGTCCTCGGAACCGCCGCGCGAGTCGAGCTGGTCCTGGAAGTGCTGCGGCTCGATCAGGTCGCCCTCGGCCATGGCGTAGCCCATGGTCGCGACGCTCATGAGCTGGCGCACGTTGCCGGGCCACGCATAGCCGGAGAGCAGGTCCAAAGACGCGCGCGACAGGCTCTTGGCGACGCCGTACTGCTTGTGCAGGCGCTCGAGGATGTAGTCGAAGAGCAGCATCCAGTCGTCGCCGCGTTCGCGCAGCGGCGGCACGGTCAACAGGAAGTAGCGCAGGCGGAAGAACAAATCGTGGCGGAACTCCTTGGCCACCATCAGCTTGTCGAGGGGCCGATTGGTGGCCGCGATCACCCGCGTGTTGACGTTGCGCCGCGCGTCGGATCCCAGGGGCTGGAAGTCGCCCGAGGCCAGGGCGCGCAGCAGCATGACCTGGGCGCTCATGTGCAGGTCGGCGATCTCGTCGAGGAAGATCACGCCGTCGTCGGCGGTCTCGAAGCAGCCTTTGCGTTCCGCGATCGCGCCGGTGAAGCTGCCCTTCTTGTGGCCGAACAGCTCGCTCACCGTCAGGTGCCCGTCCTGGTACTGGGGACAGTTCACCGAAACGAACGGACGTCCCAGGCGGTTGCCCAGGAGGTAGACGGACTGGGCCAGCGCTTCCTTGCCCGAGCCGCTCTCGCCGATGATCAGCACCGGCTCCTTGTAGGGCGCGACCTTGGCCACCTTGCCCAGCAGGTCCATGAAGGAAGGGTGGCGTCCCACCATTTCCACGGCCCGGTTCTCGTCCCAGGTGGCCACGGAGATCGAGCGCACCTGGAGCGCGGGCTCGCTGAAGAACCGGCTGCTGACGGATGGGGCGGCCACGCTCGAAAGGGTCATGGTCACCTATGCCACCGCACCGACGTCACGAGTGCATGGCGGACTAGCGTCGAAGGAGTGACCGAGTATACCGCCAAACCGGCGGGCGCAAGCCGCCGCTTATACTTGCGCTTCATGCCTCGCATCCACGTGACCTCCGGTCCACGCGTCGGTTCGACATTCCCCTTCGACGGTCCGGTCACGGTCGGCCGCGCGACCGACGCCGAGGTGCGTCTCGAAGACACCACGGTCTCGCGCCGGCACGCCCAGCTGCGCCAATCCGGATCCGGCTGGCTGCTGATCGACCTCGACACCCAGAACGGCACGTTCGTGAACGGGACCCGCATCGCGCGGCCGACGACGTTGCGCGAGGGCGACGTGGTCCAGTTCGGCGGCGTGAGCACGAAGTTCCACGAGTCGGCGCAGCCGGCTCCGGCGCCGAAGCCGGCCGTCGAGTTCGACGACGCCTCGAAGGAGCGCTCCGTCGTCGTGACCATCGACGCCAGCGGGGCCAGCGTGCCGCTCTCGGCCGTAGAGGCCTCGAGGGCCAAGACCCTGACCAGCCGGCTCGAGTTCCTGAGCGACCTGGCGGGCGACCTGGGCGGGACCTTCGACGAAGCCACCATGCTGACGCGGATCCTGGACCGGCTGTTCGTGCTGATGCCGCAAGCGGACCGTGGCTTCGTGCTGCTGCTCGACCAGAGCGGCTCCCTGGAGCCCCGCGCCGTGCGCGGCCGCTCCGGCAGCGACGGCCTGAAGGTCAGCCGCAGCCTCGCGCGGACCGCCATCGAGAAGCGGCAAGGCATCCTGACCCTGGACCTGATGGGCGACGAGCGCTACGCCGGCGCCCAGTCCCTGGTCGGAGTCACGGTCCACGCCGTGATCTGCGTGCCCATCGCGACCGCCGGGGAAGTGTTCGGCGTGCTCCAGGTGGACAGCTCGCGCGCAGGCCAGCCCTTCGACGAGAGCGACATGGCGCTGCTCCTGGGCATCGCGCGCCAGCTCGCGCTGTCCCTCGCCAACGCGCGGCTTCACGCGCGGGTGATGGAGCAGGAGCTGATGCAGCACGACCTCGCGCTGGCCGGCAAGCTCCAGCAGCGCTTCCTGCCCCGCGAGCTGCCCGAGGTGGCCGGCTGGTCCTTCGCCGCCGAGTGCAGCCCGGCCCTCGAGGTGGGCGGTGACTTCTACGTCTTCCTCGACCTGCCCGAGGGGCGGCTCGGCATCGCGATCGGCGACGTCTCGGGCAAGGGCGTGTCCGCGGCGCTGTGCATGGCCCGCGCCATGAGCGACCTGCGCTATCGCGCCGGCGGCGAGTCCGAGCCGTCGCGCATCCTAACTCGCGTCAACGAGGCGCTGTTCGAAGACCTGGAGGAAGGCATGTTCGTCACGGTCACGCTGGCGAGCCTCGACCCGAAGAGCCGCGAGCTGCGCTACGCCCGCGCGGGACACCCGCCGCCGCTCGTCCGCGACCGCAGCGGTCAGGTGACCGAGCTGCGGGAAGCCAGCGGTCCGGCCCTGGGCGTCTCCGAGAACGCCGTGTTCGACCAGGGCTGTTGCGTGCTCGACCGCGGGGACGTGGTGGTGTTCTACAGCGACGGCGTCAACGAGGCGATGAACCCGGCCAACATGCTGTACGGCGACGATCGCTTCCGCGAAGTCCTGCGGCGCGCCCAGGGCGGCCCGCAGGTCGTCCACGAGGCCGTGCTCGCCGACCTGGAGGGCTTCGTGGCGGGCTGCGCTCCAGCCGACGACCTGACCCTCGTGTGCTTCGGTCCCGAGTAGAGGCTACAGGCCTTTCGCCAGGATCCCGGCCACGCGTTCGCTCAGCGCGGCGGCCGCCGGTGCCGCGGGCCACGCGTCCCAGGGCGGCGTCCCGTCGCCCTTGCCGAGGATGTGATCGACGAGGGCCATGTTGGGGACCGGCGAGTCCTCGGTGTCTTCGTCGGCCTTGGCGCGCGGCGCCGGGGCCGCGGCGACTGGGGGGGGGGCCGGCGGCTCGGGCGCCAGTGGCGCGGGCTTGGCGGCCTTGGCCGGCGCGGCCATGAACGGCCAGCCAGGAGCGCCCCCGGCCGCGGCTTTTGGCGCCTCGGGTTCGGGCTCCGCGGCCTTGACCTTGGACTTCCCCTTGGCCGATTTCGTCTCGGGTTCGGCGCCGGCGGGCGGGGGCGGCGTGGACGCGGCCAGGTACACCGCTTCTCCGCGCGTCGCCAGGATCGTGAAATCGCGATCGAAGCCGGAGATCGAGAAGACCTTCTTGAGGTCGTCGCTCATCGCGCACAGCACCAGCCGGCCGTGGGCCCGGACCAGGCGCCGCGTGATCATCAGCAGCACCCGGAGCGCGGCGCTGCTCAGGTAGTCGACGTTCTTGAAGTCGATGACGATCAGCCGGTCCTTGGCCGAAAGCAGCGCCTGGAGCTTCTGCTCCAGCTTCGGCGAGGTCTGGGTGTTGAGGCTGCCCTTCGGCGCCAGGACGTTGACTTCGCCGTCCTTGGACTCGAGGATCTCCACGGCCTACTTCTCGCTGAAGAGGAACACGGCGGGGCCCACCTGCACGCGGTCGCCCTCCTTGAGCCGCGCCTCGGGCACGCGCTCGCCGTTCACGTAGGTTCCGTTGTTCGAGTTCAGGTCCTTGATCGTGAAGCCGTTGTCCTCGAAGCTGAGCCGCGCGTGCCGCCGTGACACCTCGGGTAGCTCGATCGGGACCTCGTTGTCGGGAGTGCGGCCGATGGTCGCCACCAGGCCGAGCCGATAGGTCGGGCCGGTCGAGCCGTCGGGCTCCTCGCGGGTCAGGCTGGCCGTGGGCGCCATCATGGTGCCGAAGTCGGGCGCCGGCGCGCCGGCTGCTGCCGCCGCTTCCTCGCGCGACAACACGACCGTGCCGAAATCGGGAGCAGGAGGCGGTCCTGTGGGCAACGGGATCGCCACCGTGGCGTATTCGGGCGTGGGCTCGGCCTGCTTGCTTCTCGGAAGCGGCGGCTTGGGAGCCGGGGGCGGCGGAGGCGGCTCGGGCTCGGCCGGCAGCACTTCCACGAAGCGCTGCCGCAGCGCATCGGCATCCGCAAAGTCCTGGTTGCGCGCCGCGAGCGCGTCCTCGGCGCCCTTCTTCTTCGCCTCGTAGTCCGCGTCGTTCAGCTCGCCGATCTCGTGGCGGAACTGCAGCTCGCTCTGGTCGAGCTGCGCCGCGTCCAGCTCCGACTTGAGGCGCGAGTGGAGCGTCGTGAGCGTCGCCAGGTTCACCCGCGCCTTCTGGCGCAGGGGCCGTGCTTTCTCCTCGGCGGCCTTCTGGCGCGCGTCGTAGTCCTTCATCACGCGCTCGAACACGGCCTCGGGCACCTTGCCCTTGCCGGAGTTGGCCTTTTCGACCAGCCCGTCCAGGACCAGCTGCTCCTTGCGGATCTCGACCAGCGCGTCCACCTCCGCGGTCTCGATCTTCTGAAGCTCGTCGAGCATCTCACCCCACCCTGAAAACGGTCTTGATCAGGCCGAAGCTGACTTCGTCGCCGTCCACGATGCGCGTCGGCTGCCCGGTCTTCACGGCCTTGCCGTTCACGAAGGTCCCGTTGCGCACACCGGGCTCTTCCACCACGAAGAAATCGTCGCCCTGGCGCACGATCTTCGCGTGGCGCCGCGACAGCGAGCGCTGCGCGTCGAGGGAGGACAGCACCACGTCGGGCTGGAAGCCCTTCACGGGATCGGCGCGGCCCACCACGGCCTCGCCCGACGCCGGCAGCGGGAACTCGTCGCCGGACGCGTGGATGAGGCGCGGCTTGGTCGGCTTGGGCTGGGCCGGTTTCGCGGCGGCCACCGCCGCCAGAGCCGCGGCAGTCTTGCTGGCCTTGCCCTTGGGCGGCGGGGCGATGCCCGTTTCGACCCGCGCGGAAAGCTCGGTCGAGAGCCTGGACGCGAGAGCCGCGGCGAGGCGTCGCGAGAGGCGGCGGATCATCCGCAGGCCGACCTCGGGGTTCCGCCTCACGATCTCCTGGATCTCCGGGCCCTCGAGTCGCAGCAGCTTCGCGCCGCCCACGGCGCGCGCCGAGGCCTCGCGGGGCGTGCCCTCGAAGAGCGACGCGTCGCCGAAGAAGTCGCCGGCTTCGACGACCGCCAGGCGCACCTCGTCGCCGCCGAAGCTGCGGACGAGTTCGACGCTGCCGTCTTCCACCAGGAACATGGCGCCGGCCGCGTCGCCTTCCTTGTAAACGTAGTCTCCGCCCTTCAGGGCGAGGCTTGGATCGGTGCCGGGTTTAGAGGCGAGCTTGACCACGATTCGGGGAAACCCAACGTTAGTCGATGGTCCGAATCGCGTCAACGCGGGCTATACTCCAACGCGGGAGGGCTTGCGCGATGGCCGTGGTTCCGGTCGGGAAGCTGCCGAAGGACAACGACAAGCTGCCGGTGCCGCAGCCGCAGGCGACGAGCGTCCGCAAGCGCGACCCCAAGATGCTGGCCATCGTCGATCCCCACAAGTGCTTCGGCCGCGGCTGCGAGTTCTGCATCGCCGTGTGCCCGGTCCCCGACTGCATCACGCTCACGACGGACCCGAACGCCCCCGACCTCGACGTCTGCACCGTGAACTACGACACCTGCATCGGCTGCATGGCGTGCGAGAAGTGGTGCCCGGACGACTACGACGCGATCCGCATGGTGCCCTTCGCCGGCGTCGTCAAGGATCGCGCGTCGTACGAGACTGTCAGCTTCACCGCGACGCTGCCGGCGAAGAAGATCGGCGGCTAGTCCTCAGGGCTTCGCCGGCCTCTCCGCCAGCACGAGTTCGGCCGCGGCTTCCCTGCCTTCGCTGAGGGTGACGACCGTCCGACCGCTGTGCGTTCGTGTCTGCACTTCGACTTCGACACTGCCGGCAGGCAGCCGCAACTCGGCGGCACCCCGTTCATCGAGCGTGCTCGGCATCGTCGGGCCCGCAACGTCGATTCCGTCGAGGCGCAGGAGCTCCGGCCATTCACCCGAAACCGGCGATCCGTCCGTAAGCCGGACCGTCAACATGAGCGTGCCCGCGGGCCGCAGGGTCAGCAGCAGGTCTGCCTCGCCGGGTTCCGCCACGGCACGGAACGCGTAGCCAAGCAGCGGGCCGCCCGCGAGGATCGAATACGGCCGCGAGGCCAGCGAGGCGAAGCGGAAAGTCCCGTCGGGAAGGCTCAACGCATTGTCCCAACTTGCGGTTCCTCGCACGCCCGCGGTGGCAGTGAGCATCACGCCGCCGGCTGGCCTCCCGGCTTCATCGACGAGGCGGCCCGAGAGGCTCAGGCCCTTGTCCAGTTCGATCCGAAGCCCGGCCGGAGAAGACTCGGTCACCTCCACGTCGACGGTGCCCGACGCATATCCCTCGGCTCGCGCGCTGAAGCGGTAGCTGCCGCGAACCAGTTCGAGCTTGAAGCGTCCGGCGTCGTCGGTCCGGCCTTGACCGCTGCGCGACCAGTCCCGATCGGACGAAATCGCCCACACGTCAGCGTTGGGAATCGCGGCGCCGCTCTCGCGGTCCGTCACCACGCCGATCGCGACGAAGTCGCCGATCGTGATGTCGTACTCGAAGGAGTCGGAGTCGGGGATATCGACCTGCCGAAACGCCGGCTCGCCTGTGGAGTCTGGAGTCCGCACCTGCACACCGTGCGAACCTGTCTGGTCCGTCAGGAGCTGGTAGCCGCCGTCGCTGCCCGTGATGGCCCACCCAAGCTGAGGCCCGGCGCTCGCCGCATCGACCACGGGCGCGGCACCCACGAACATCGACATCGTCCCGCCGCGCCCCTGGAACTCGACGCGAACGCCAGCCGCAGGCTGGTCGCCTCGCATCACGCGCCCGGAAACCAGGATCTCGCGGAACGAGAAGTCCACTCGGGCCGTCTCGCCTTCCCGAACCTCCACGTCGCGAGCCTGTCGGCCCGTGTAGCGGCCGTTTCTACCTGTCAGGAGATGCACTTGGGCGGGGCCGGGCGGGACGCGGTCCATCGCGAAGGTTCCGTCCGCATCCACCGGCTTCCGCCGCCACCCGGTCCAAGGTACGCCGTCCCCGGAAGGGCCCATCGGCCGTACCGTGACCACGGAGTCCGCCGGCGGCGTACCGTCCCTCTTCCTGACGGTTCCCTCGACGCGGCCCCCTTGGCTCATCCGGAAGCGGACCTCGGTGGGGCCGTTCTCGGGCTCGATCTCCATGGCGCGCAGCGTGGCCGTCGCGAAGCCCGGGTGAAGCGCGAAGGCGTCCGTGACCCCAGGCGACAACCCACGCAGCGAGAAACGACCATTGGCGTCGGTGTCGGCCTGCGGATCGGGCCCGATCTTCATCTGGTACTCGCGCTGCGTCGAGACTTGTACTTGCGCGCCCGGTATGGGCGTCCCGTCTTCTTGCACGACGCTGCCGCGCAGTTCGCCACCGGGGCCCAGCCGGATGCGGCCCGCCGGCGTGACCACGCCGGCCTTGACCTCGACGCCCGAGACGGAGCCCGTCTCACGTTGCGGTGCCTCGGCGCTGATGACGTAGCGACCCGGCTTGACGTCGGGCAGCTCGAAGCGGCCATCCACGGCCGCGAACGCTTTCGCGACGGGCCCTGTGGAGTCCATGGTCAGCATCGCGCCGGCGCTGCCCTGGGCCGTGATGGTGAACGACTCAAGAGGCCGGCCGGATTCGTCGACGACTTCGCCTGAAATGGACCCGGCAACGTCCAGGACGAAATCGACGCTGGCATCCGCGGCGGCCACGTTGCGCCGCGCGTCCGCGTAGCCGGCCGCCGCCGCGCTCAGACGATAGTTGCCGGGCTTCAGGCCCGCGAGCGCGTATGCCCCGTCGTAGCCGCTGTAGGCCTCGACGTGGCTGTCGCGCTGCCAGCCGCTGACGTGGGCACCCTCGATGCCGGCCTTGGCCCGATCGGTCACACGCCCTCGGATCGTGAGGCCCGGGACCAGCTCGATCTCGCCCACGTCGGTCTCGACGCCGGAACGCGCGTCGAAGTCGGCGCGAGCAGGCGCAAAGCCCGCCGCCGAGATCGCGAGGGAATGAGAGCCCGGGGGCAGGTGCTCGATCCGAAAGCGGCCCTGCGCATCCGCGCCCGCGCGGAGAAGATCGTCGAGCGCGCGCGGGGTCTCGCGCCCGCCGACCTCCTGGATGCGGACGCGACCCGCCACCGGGCGTTGGTCTCCATCCACGAGACGGCCCGCAACCGCGCCGCCAGGCTCGAGACGCAGCGTCTCGGTCCAGATCGTGTCCGGGTCGATCCTGATGACGTCCGAGATCGCGACCGTATCGCCAAGCCGGGCGAGCAGTGTGTAGTCGCCGGGTTCGAGCCCGGGCAGTTCGAAGCGACCCTGCGAATCGCAGCGGGCGATGCCGGGGCCTGCCGCCTGCATCTCTGCCCTGACGACCGCTTCTGCAGCCGGCTGGCCCCGCGCGTCCACGACGACGCCGGAGATCGAGCCTGCCGGCCAGAGAAACAGCTCGACCTCGGACCGTGGCGGTACGGCGGCGCGCTGCGCGCGGCCGACGCCGCGCGCGCTTGCCGCGATCTGGTGCGAACCCGGCCCGAGCCCTTCGAGGCGGAAGCGCCCCTTCGGATCCGTGCGGGTCAGCGTGCGACCGGCATTCGGTTCCCAGGGCGGCGCCTGGCCCCAGTTGCTGAGCCCGCGCGCCTCCACGAGAGCCCCGGACACAGGCGCGCCGCCGGCATCGCGGACCATCCCAGCGATCCAGGTGCCTTGTTTCAGGGTGATGGTTAGCGGCCGGCCGAGGGCGACGCGCTCCAGCGTTGCCGCTGCCAGCCCCGGCGCTTCGACGCGGACCTGGTACGTGCCGCGGCGGGGCAAGAGTGCAGAGAACTGCCCGAGCCGATCGGTGCGCTTCGTGATCGGGCTCTCGAACCAAGAGGCGTTCTCGGGCCGCGCCACGACCAGCGCTCCCTCGATCGGCTTGCCGTCCGGCCCCAGGACGCGGCCTTCGAGGACGGGCGGCGCCGACGGCTTGGGGCGCGGAGTCGGCGACGGCTTGACCTGCGGGCCGCCGATCAAGAGCGCGATCAGGAACAGGGACGTCATGTCCGTTGGCCTCGACCTGCGAAGGCTAGCGCAAAGGTCCTCGAAATACGAAAGGCACGCCCGAAGGCGCGCCTTTCGCTAGACGACGATACGGTCCGACTGGGCCTACGCCTTCTTTTTCTCCGGCATCGGCAGCACCGCGGCCTTGTCGGCCTTGGGCGCCTCGACCGGCTCGACGACCGGCAGGCCCAGGCCCTTGCGGATGCGCGAGTCGATCTCGTTTCGGATGTCCACGTGCTCCTTCAGGAACTGGCGCGCGTTCTCGCGGCCCTGGCCCAGGCGCTCGCTCTCGAAGTTGAACCAGGCGCCGGACTTCTCGACCACCTTCTGCTCCACGCCGAGATCCAGCAGGTCGCCTTCCTTGCTGATGCCCTCGCCGTAGAGGATGTCGAACTCGGCCTCGCGGAAGGGGGGCGCGACCTTGTTCTTCACCACCTTGACCTTGGCCCGCGAGCCGATCACCACGTCGCCTTCCTTGAGCGAGGCGATGCGGCGGATGTCGAGGCGCTGCGAAGCGTAGAACTTGAGCGCGCGGCCGCCGGTGGTGGTTTCGGGGTTGCCGAACATCACGCCGATCTTCTCTCGGAGCTGGTTGATGAAGATCAGGCAGGTCTTGCTCTTGGAGACGATGGAGGTGAGCTTGCGCAGGGCCTGGCTCATGAGGCGCGCCTGCAGGCCCATCTGCGCGTCGCCCATCTCGCCCTCGAGCTCGGAGCGCGGCACGAGGGCCGCCACCGAGTCGATCACCAGCACGTCCACGGCGCCGGAGCGGATCAGGACCTCGGCGATCTCCAGCGCCTGCTCGCCGCTGTCGGGCTGCGAGACCAGCAGGTTGTCGGTGTCGACGCCCAGCTTGGCGGCGTAGACCGCGTCGAGCGCATGCTCGGCGTCGATGAAGGCCGCCATGCCGCCGCGGCGCTGTGCTTCCGAAATGATGTGGAGCGAGAGCGTCGTCTTGCCCGAGGACTCCGGACCGAAGATCTCGATCACGCGTCCGCGGGGCACGCCACCGACTCCGAGGGCCGCGTCGAGGGAGAGAGCGCCCGTGGGAATGGCCGGGACATCGACCTTCTCGCGGCTGCCGAGCCGCATGATCGAGCCCTTGCCGAACTGCTTGTCGATCTGGAGCAGCGCCGCTTCGATCGCGCGCGCCCGCTCGTTCCTATCCTCTGCTGCCATTACTCTCTCCTTGAACGGGGTGAGTTTATCCGACATGCCGCGGATCCTACCGGAGTGTCATGACACCCGAGGTCCGTTCGAGCGAAAAAATGACGAAATCTCGGAAGTCGCTGATTCGTTGGAGGTTGGCGCATAGAATTGCGAGGAGATGCGGCTCCTCGCGTGGATCCTCGCCGCACAGGCGGCCCTGCCCGTGCCCTTCGTCTCGCAGCCGAAGGACGGCTGCGCGGCCGCGGCGCTCGCGATGGTGTTGCGGCACTGGGGCCACGACGCCGACGTGGACGCGATCGCCCGCGAGCTGAAGGAGCCCGAGCTGCGGGGCATCCGCGGCTCGCGCCTGACGGCCTTCGCTCGCGATCGCGGCTTCAGCGCCGTCGCCTACAAGGGCGACCTGGACCAGCTCCGCGACTACCTGGGCAAGGGACGGCCCCTGATCGTGGCGTGGGGTCTCGAGAAGGGCGACCACGACGTGGTCGTGGTCGGCGTCGAAGACGACGCGATCCTCGTGCACGACCCCGCCGTGGGCGCTTCGCGCCGCATCGCGGCCGACGAGTTCGAGCGGCTCTGGCGGAAGGCCGGCTACTGGACCCTGCTCGTGCTGCCGAAGGCGCCGTGATCGGCGCCGTCCTCGCCGCGCTGCTGCTGGCGGACGGACCGGGGTACGACGCGCTCGTCGCCGAGGGCATCGCGGCGGGGAAGGCCGGGCGCCTGGCGGAGGCCAGGGCGCTCTTCGATCGCGCCGCATCCCTCGACCCCACGCGTCCAGAGGCGCTGGTGGAACGCGGGGGCGTGCGGTTCCTCGAGAGCAGCTACGACGCCGCGGTCGTGGACTTGAGGGCCGCACTGCGCCGCAAGGAGGACGAGTACGCCCGCGACCTGCTGGCCAGCGCGCTGCATCTCGCGGGACGACCCGACGACGCGCTGGCAGAATGGAACCGCCTGGGGCGTCCGACGCTGCGCAGCCTGACGATCCTGGGCCTTGAGAAGACACGCGACCCCGTGGCTCGGCGCGAGCTGACGATCCGGGAGGGGGAGCCGCTGCGCCTGGGCGACGTGCGGCGCAGCCGCCTGCAGCTTCGCGAGACCGGCGCCTTCGACCGCACCACACTGCGCACGATCCCGCTTGCGGCGGGGCAGGCCGATGTCGAGGTCGCGCTGGTCGAGCGCCACGGCTTCGCCCGCGGCTGGCTCGACCTCGCCATCGCGTCGGGAGTGGCCGCGGCGCAAGGCCGAGCGCCCCTGCGCTATGCGAACCTCGGCGGTCACGGGATCGGGGTCGGCGCGGAGTATCGGTGGCAGGAGAACCGGCCGCAGGCCTGGGCCGGCATCGATTGGCCGCGGCCGTTCGCCCTCGGCGCCTATCTGCGCGCCGAGGGGTTCCGCGGACGCCAGCTCTACGACGTCGGCGGCGAGAGCCTGGCCCATCGTCGCGGCTTCGGCCTCGGCCTGCGCCGGGTCCTGGCGCCCGCGACGGTCGGCGAGCTGGGCTTTCGCTTCGTCACGCGCCGCTTCGATCCCAACGGCGCGGGCGCCGAGGACGGGCGCGTGTCGGGGCTTCAGGCGCGCCTGGCACAGCGGCTGGTCGAGCGGCAGCGTTTCCGCCTGGACGCCGGGGTCGCCGTGTTCGGCGCTGCGCGGAGCCTCGGTTCGGACTTCGAGTTCGCCCGCGGCACCGCGCGCCTCGCCGCCGCGCTCGATCTGTCCCCGCCCGACGGAAGTGCCATCGAGCGCTCGACCCTGGCCGCCCAGATCAGCGCGGGCGCATCCGGCGACGCGACTCCGTTCGACGAGGCGTTCGCGGTGGGTGCGAGTCCGCAGATGGAGTGGCCGCTGCGTGGACATCGCCAGGCTGAGGATGGCGTCCTCGGCCTTACGCCCATCGCGCGGCACCTGCTGCTGGGGAACCTCGAATGGCGCCGGCGGGTCGTCGATTCGAGCCCGTTTCAGGCGGGGATTGTCCTCTTCTACGACGTAGCGGCGCTGAAACAGGTCTATGAGGGCTCCGCGAAGGCTCTCCACGACATTGGATTTGGCCTGAGAGTGGGATTCCCAGGGGCGAGCGTGCTGCGGCTGGACTACGGCCACGGGCTCTCCGACGGGCGGAAAACGGTTTCCGTGGGTCTCGGCCACGCCTTCTAACTAGTTGATAAACAACGATGAATTGAGTGTGGCTCCCGAGCCACGAACCGCTGGCCTCGAAGGTGAAAAAAACTGGCACGATTCCGGAAAGGCTTTGCTAATATCACTTTGAATGGTGATGAAGAAGCGCGCCCACGGAGCCAAGAGCTTCAAGAAGAAGGCCGTCAAGACGATCGCCCGGAAGCCGGCGCGGCGCACCGAGAAGGCGAAGAGCCCGTCACGGTCGAGCGTCAGCCGCTCGCGGGCCACGACGCCCGCGCGGGCCACCAAGCCCTCGGTCGCCCACGTTCCGGTCCTCAAGCCGAGGCCGAAGCGCTCGCACCCGATTCCGTCGCCTCTTCCCACCAAGCACGTGGCGCCTCCGCGTCCGACGATCCTGGTTCCGGCACGCTCCATGCCGCCCCTCGGGCTGCAGAAGAAGCTCACGCCCAGCCAGGTGGTGAAGAGCGGCGAGATGCCGATCCGCGGACCGTTGGTGGTGCCCGAGTTCAGCGAGGCCGGCGTACTGCTGGCCATCACCTACTCGATACGCGACGGCCGGCGCGGCGAGTTCTTCGACCTGATGCGCGAGCTGAAGCCGCTGCTCGGCGGCATCGGGGGCCTGGACTGCACGATCTACGAGGATCGCAGCCGCCCGAACTACTTCATGGAAGTGTTCCGGTTCAAGGACGAGGCGGAGTTCACGGCCTTCGACGACAAGTTCCACAAGGACCGGAAGATCGCCGCCATCTACGCCCTGCTCGACGACATCATCGAGGCCGAGAAGTCGGACTTCAAGATCTTCGAGCGCCGGCTCTAGCTCCCTGCCGTCGCCAGTCGGACACGCGCTCGGCGGCCTGATCGCCAGGGTGGCCGTGGCGCCTGCTTCGGGCCACCTGGCCTCGGTCGTCGCGGTCGTGGGCGCGTGCGCGCCCGACCTCGACCTCCTGCTTCCGGTCTTCGGCTTTGCATCGCAGCATCGCGGCCCGAGCCACAGCCTGGGCGCGGCCGCGATCGCCGGCCTCGTGGTCTTCGCCGTGGGGCGCCCTTTCATTCCGTCGCGGGCCGCGGCGCTGCTGGCGCTCGTGATGTCCGCCGGCTGGACCTCGCACCTCGTCCTCGACGGGTTGGGAGCCGATTCGCGCCTGCCCCTGGGGCTGATGGCGCTCTGGCCCGTGAGCCGTGAGTACTTCGTGAGCCCGTTTCCGATCTTCATGGACGTGACCCGCGAGCTGTCGTGGCCCGTGATGCGTCACAATCTGGTGGCGATGCTCTGGGAGATCGTGCTCCTGACGCCGACCCTGCTGCTGGCACAGCGCTCGCGCCGGGGCGCGAGATAGATCGTGGCGCGCGGGTTCGAGAGCAAGCAGGTCGAGCACCAGCAGGCCGAGGCCGAACGCCGCCGCAGCCTGCGCAACGACGAGCCGGCGGCCGACCCGGCCAGGCTGGCGCGTCGACGGGGCCTCGAGCTGGCACGCATCGACGCCCAGCATCGCCTCGACGCCGCGACGGCCGAGCCGCTCCGGGAGATGCTGCGCCGCACCCTCGCAGCCATCGACGCAGAGCTGACCAAGCTCGCCGGCTGAAAGCTGACAGCTACCGTCTAGTACGAATAGAACCCTCTCCCGCTCTTCTTCCCCAGCCAGCCGGCGTCCACCATGCGCTTCAACAGCGGACACGGACGGTACTTCGGATCGCCCAGGCCCTCGTGAAGCACGCCGAGGATCGCCAGGCACACGTCGAGGCCGATGAAGTCGGCCAGCGCCAAGGGGCCCATCGGGTGGTTCATGCCCAGCTTCATGACCTCGTCGATGGCCTGGGGTGTGGCGACGCCTTCGTAGACGCAGAAGATCGCCTCGTTGATCATCGGCATCAGCACGCGGTTCGAGACGAAGCCGGGGTAGTCGTTGACCTCGACCGGGGTCTTGCCGAGCGCCTTCGAGAGCTCCATCACGCGGCGCGTGGTCTCGTCGCTCGTGGCCTGGCCGCGGATCACCTCCACGAGCTGCATCAGCGGGACCGGGTTCATGAAGTGCATCCCGATCACCTTGTCGGGACGCCCGGTGGAAGCACCCAGCTTCGTGATCGAGATCGACGACGTGTTGGAAGCGAGCAAGGCCGATGGCGGGGTCAGGGCGTCGAGCTCCTTGAAGAGCGCGCGCTTGATCTCGACGTTCTCCACCACGGCCTCGATCACCAGGTCCGCGTCCTTCACGGCCGTGAGATCCGTGTCGGCCCGGAGCCGCCCGAGTGCTTCGTCCCTGGCGCCGGCCGGCAGCTTGCCCTTCTCCTCGAGCTTCGCGAGGCTCTTCGAGATCCCGGTGACGGCGCGGTCCAGGATCGTGCGGTCGAGGTCGCGCAGCAGGGTTGCGTGCCCGTTCTGTGCGAACACCTGGGCGATCCCGCTGCCCATGGTCCCCGCGCCCAGCACGGCGACCTTCACTAGACCAGCTCGACGGCCAGGGCCACGCCGTTGCCGCCGCCCAGGCACAGGGCCGCGATGCCCCGCTTCAGTCCACGCTCGCGCAGCGCGTAGAGCAGCGTCGTCAGCACGCGCGCGCCGCTCGCGCCGATCGGATGGCCCAGGGCCACGGCCCCGCCGTTCACGTTGACCTTGGCCGGGTCGAGCTTCAGCTCGCGGGCCACGGCGATCGCCTGCACCGCGAACGCCTCGTTCAGCTCGACGAGGTCCACGGTCTGGGGCGTCCAACCCGTCTTCTTCCACAGCTTCTCGACCGCGCCCACCGGCGCCATCATCACGAGGTTCGGCTCGACGCCGGCCACGGCCTGGGCCACCACGCGGGCGATCGGCTTCCGGCCCAGCGCCTGTGCGGTCTCGGCCGAGGTGACGACCAGGGCGGCGGCGCCGTCGTTCACGCCGGGCGCGTTGCCGGCCGTGACGGTTCCGTTCTCCTTGAAGGCAGGCTTCAGCCTGCTCAGCGCTTCGAGAGACGTGTCCTCGCGCGGCGACTCGTCGGCCGTGAACAGATCCGGGTCGCCCTTCTTCTGCGGCAACGGCACCGGCAGGATCTCGTCCTTGAAGCGGCCGGCCTTGATGGCCGCGATCGCCTTCTGGTGGCTATGCAGGGCGTACTCGTCCTGCTCGCGTCGCGAGATGCCGTACTTCTCCGCCACGATCTCTCCCGTGCAGCCCATGTGGAAGTCCGAGTAGGCGTCCCAGAGGCCGTCCTTGATCATGGAATCCACCAGGGCGCCGTGGCCCAGGCGCATGCCCTCGCGGGCGGCCGGCACCAGGTAGGGACAGTTCGACATGGACTCCATGCCCCCCGCCACCACCACGTCGCTCTCGCCCGCCTTGATCCCCTGGGCCGCGAGCATCACGGCCTTCAGGCCCGAGCCGCAGACCTTGTTGATGGTCAGGGCCGCGACCTTGGGCGGCAGGCCGGAGTGGATTGCCGCCTGGCGTGCCGGGGCCTGGCCCAGGCCGGCCGAGACGACGTTGCCCAGGATGACCTCGTCCACGCGTTCGGGATCGACGCCGGCTCGCGCCACGGCCTCCTTCACGACCATGGCGCCGAGCGCCGTGGCGGAGAAGCCCTTCAGCGAGCCGAGAAAACGGCCCGTCGGCACGCGGACCGCGGACAGGATGACGGCTTCAGGCATCGTTGGATCTTCCTCTCAGGACCTGGCGCGGCTCAGGTAGCGTGCCGCGGATTCCACGAAACGCCGGCGGATCTCGGGGTCGGGAATGCCCGCGGCCGCGTTCGCCACGCTTTCGGGCAAGGGCGCCCACGCGGACGCCGCGGCGGGCGGCAGCTCCGCGACTTCCGCCACCGGACCTTCGATGAAGCCCAGCTTCGCGGGAGCCAGCGGGCCCGCGGCCCGCCGCAGTTTCACGATGATGTCTCGATACACGCGGAACAGCGCCTTGCGCCAGCGCGCGTCCGCGACGCGGACCCGCAGCACGTCGTTTTCCAGGCCCACGATCTCGGTACGGCGAGCCACTTCGGGTCCTACGGCCGAGAACCACAGGGCGCGCAGGAGGGCCAGGCGGGCCGCCGGTCCTCCGGCGAAGACACGCGCGGCGATTCTCTCCGCGCCCACGCGCTCCATGGCCACGGCCCTACTATATACTCTGCCGTCGCGAGCCCGCCTGCGATGAAATGCCCCCGCTGCAGCGCCGTTTTCAGCGGCGCTCCCGACGAGCACGGCTTCTACAACTGCCCGCAGTGCGCCGCCAAGCTGCGCGCCCGGTCGCCCGCAACCGCGCCTGCCGCGCCTGCCGCCAGGCCCAGTAGTCCGCAACCCGCGCCCGCGTCGGCTCCTCCCGACCCGACCGCGACCCTGCCGCCGTCGCGCCTCAAGCCTATCCCACGTCCCGGTGACGTGCCGGCGACCCTGGAGATGGTGCTCGCCGAGATCCGCGCGGTGCGCAAGATGCAGGAAGAGTTGATGGACAGGCTGGGTTCGCCAGCGGGCGCCTTCGAGGCAACGCCCGCCGTTCCGGGCCTGGGCGCCTTCGACGACGAGCCGCCTGCGCTGTCGCCGCAGCCACGGCCGTCGCCGGGCTCGCCGATACGCGCGCGGCGGCGCAAGACCGTGCTGCTGGTGGACGACGACGACCAGACGCGCTCCGCGGCCCTGGCGGCCCTCGAGGCGGCGCAGGTCCCGACGCGAGCCGTGAAGGACGCCGCCGCCGGTCTCGAGGGCATCGCCTCCGAGAAGCCCGACGTGATCGTGCTCGAGTTGGACGTGGCGGGGCCGATGGCGGGCAAGGACGCGATCAACTTGATCAAGGCGACCATGGAGTGGGTGGACATCCCGATCGTGCTCTACACGCGCCTGCCCATCGAGAGCCAGAGAGAAGCGCGCACGGTCCACGGCGCCGACGAGCTGGTGCCGAAGAGCCCGGGCAGCGCCGAGGTCCTGGTGCAGCGCGTGATCCAGGTCTTCCGCCGCGGGTAGCGAACGAGCGCCCGTGGAGCCGCAGCTCGTCCTGGCCTCGGCGTCGCCCCGCCGCGCGCTCATCCTGAAGAAGCTCGGCCTGCGCTTCCGCGTTGCGGTCGCCGACGTGGACGAGTCCATGGCGCCTGGCGAGGACGCGGCGGCGGCGGCGGAGCGCCTGGCGCGCAGCAAGGCCCAGGCGATCGCCGCTCGGGAAACGTTGCCCGTCCTGGCCGCCGACACGCTCGTGGTCTGCGACGGGCGGGCGCTGGGCAAGCCCGCGAGCGCCGAGGATGCGGCGCGCATGCTCCGTGAGCTGGCCGGGCGGGATCACGAGGTGGTGACGGGCGTGTGCCTGGTGGCGTCGGGTGTCGTGCGCTCGGGGCTGGAGAAGACCCGCGTGAGCATCGCGCCGATGCGCGACGCCGAGATCGCGCGCTACGTGGCGACGGGCGAGCCCATGGACAAGGCGGGCGCCTACCACATCGACGGGCTCGGGGCCGTCTTCGTCAGCGGGGTCTCGGGCTCGCCCTCCAACGTCGCGGGCCTGCCCGTGCGTCTCGTCGCGCGGCTCTGCGCCGAGGCCGGCCTGTCGCTGCTGCCGTGAACGCCCGGTACTCGCGGGCCCTCGTCGCGGGCAGCGCGCTCCTCCTGTGCGTGGCGCTGGAGCCGCGCTCGTCCTGGCTGCGCGAGAGCGCTCCGGGCCGAGCGGCCGCGGCGACAGCCGCGCTGCTGCTGGTCGCGGCGCTCCTGGCGAGAGCCGCTCGCGGGGGCTCCGGCGCGCGCCTTCTGGGGCTGGGCGCCGCCGCAGCGGTCGCGGCGCTCGGGTGGGACGGCGCCTTCGGGGCTCGAGGATTGTTGACGCTCCTACCGGGCGAGAGCGCCGGCCGCTTCGTCGAGGAAGGGCCGGGCGGCCGGCCGCTGGGGCTGCGTCCCCTGGGCTTCGACGTGACGTTCGCGGCGCTGCGTGGCGCTGCCGTGGACCTGCTCGTGGCCGGCGAGCCCCAGGCGGCGGCCCCGACACGGTCGGCCTCGGCGCCCGGCGGATTCCGGCTGGGGCGGCCGCGGACCGCGTTCACCGGCGACGCGGCCGTGCTCCACCTGATCCTGACCGATGCCCGGGGGGAACACCGGCTCTCGCTCGCGCCCGGCGAAACGATCCGGCATCGGGACCTGGAGATCGGGCTCGAGCGCTACTTCCCCGAGTTCGCCCTCGACGCGAACAACCAGCCGTTCTCGCGTTCGGACGAGCCGCGGCGGCCTGCCGCCGTGCTGACGATCGTACGCGGTTCGGAATCGTTCCGTGCCTTGGCACTCGCCGGCGTGCCCGGCATCCACCAGGTCGAGGGCCTCGGCGTCTCCTTTGCGCTGTCCGGCGTCGAGGCGCGACAGAGCATCGAACTGCGGGTCGCCCGCGCCCCGGCAGCCTGGGCGTTGTTCGGCGGGCTCCTCCTGGCGGGAATCGGCCTGCTGCTGCAAGTGCGGGAGGCAAGAGCGCCGCTCCACCCGGCGGCACCCACGGCGGCCCTGGGCGCGATGTTGTGCGTCGCGATCGTCGTCCTGGGCGATGGCGGCGTGCTGCGCTGGGGCTGGGCCGCCAACCTCGACGCGACGGCGGTCCTCGTGCCGGCCGTAGGGGTCGTGCTGGGCCTGGCGCTGCTCAGCGGCCTGGGCGGCACCCTGCTGGTCGCCGCACCGGTCCTGGCGACGGGTGCCCTGGCGGCGCCGGGGCCGATCCGCATCGGGCGCAGGGCGCAGATCCTCGGCTCCACCCTGGCCGTGCTCGGCGCCGCGCTGCTCGTGGCCGAGACGCGCCTCGATTTCGGAGCGGGTCACGAGGCCGCCATCCTGCTCTTGCTGGCGGGCGCCCTGCTCGCGGCCCTCGCCGGCGGCGACGCGCGCGGCCTGCCGCGCAGCGCCGCGGCGGCATTGCTGCTGCTACTGGCCGTCGTGGGCGCGGCCTCCTGGCTGCGCGCCGGCGACTACGACACCGTGGCCTTCGCCGCCGCCGCCAGCGTCGCGCTTTTCGCGCTGGCCGCGTCGGAGTGAGGCGGCGGGCGAGCCTGCTCGCCGCCGGAGTGCTGGCGGCGAGCGCTTCTGGGCAGGAGCCTCCGGTCGCTGGCCCGCGCGGGGTGCGCGACGAGTTCCTGCTGGCGCAGTCGCGGCTGTCTCTCCCCGCGATCCTGCCCGACACGCTGCCGGCCGGCGCGTCGCGCCTGCGGCTGCGTTTCGACTGGGGCAACGACTTCGCCCATGACCAGGACGGCGGCGGCGAGCAGCCCAGGGAGCGGCGCTTCCTCGTGGACGGCGAGCACTGGACGCTCGACGTCGAATGGCGGCGCGGCCTGGGACAGGGCTGGGACGCCGGCTTCCGGTTGCCGCTGCGCTGGCGCGGAGCCGGCGTGCTGGACGGCGCCATCGACGCCTTCCACGTGTTCACGAAGAAGCTGGGTCTGCCCGACAACGGCCGCTCGCTGTTCCGCCGCGACCTGTTCCGTGTCGAGGCGCTCGACCTCGATCTGCGTCCGCTGTCCCTCGAGCAGAGCGGGGCGGGCCTGGGCAACCTCGAATTCGACGCGCGTGTGAAGCTCGCCCCCCGCGTGGCCCTGATCGGACGCGTCATGCTGCCGAGCGGCACCGGCCCGTTCGACGCGGACGGCCTCGGCCTGGGCCTGCAACTCGCACTGGCTCGGAAACACGGGCGCTGGGACTTCGCGGGGGGACTCGGCGGATCCTACGAGTCGGACGCGGAAACGCACGGGTTTCGCTACGAGCACTGGCGCGGCCAGGGGTTCGCGTCGGTCGAACGGCGCCTGTCGCGGCGCTGGGCGCTCGTCACCGAGACGACCCTGCAGAGCCGCCTCGTGACCAACCTGCGGCGTTTTCCCGGCCTCGCCTGGTACCTCGGGCTCGGCGCGCGCCTCGACCTCGACAGCGGCTTTTCCATCGAGGGCGGCTTCACGGAGAACCTCAAGCACCAGCAGTCCACCACCGACATCGGTTTTCAACTGGCGGTCGTGCGCCCCTAGCGGCTCTGCTAGACTCGTCGTTCCCGATGTGCCGGTCGGCGGTTCTCGCTGCCAGCCTTATCTGGGCGGCGACGCTGCCCGCCCAGCAGGCCGCGCAGCACCAGGACATCCTCGGGACACAGAAGAAGCTCTATTCGCAGCACCACGAGGAACTGGTGGTACGCGACTTCTTCCAGGATCGTCGCTCTGGGACGTTCCTCGACGTGGGCTGCGCCTGGCCGGTCAAGCACAGCAACACCTACTACCTGGAACAGCGGCTGGGCTGGCGGGGGATCGGCGTGGACGCGTTGCCCGACTACGCGGCGGCCTGGAAGACGCGTCGCCGCAAGAGCCGCTTCCTGCAGTACGCCATCACGGAGAAGCCCGAGGGCCAGATCTCCTTCTTCCGCTCCGACATGCTCGGCATCTCGATGTTGCGCCCCAGCGCGGAACACCTGAAGCAGGGCGTGAAATACGAGGAGATCAAGGTTTCGACCATTACGCTCAACCGGCTGCTCGAGGAGGCGCACGTCCTGAGCATCGACTTCCTTTCCATGGACATCGAGGGGGCCGAGATCGCGGCGCTTGCGGGGTTCGACATCGAGCGCTTCGCCCCCAAGCTCGCCTGCGTCGAGGCCAAGCCAGCGAACCGCGAAAAGCTGACGGCCTACTTCGCCGCGCACGGCTACGAGCGGCTGCTGCGCTACGCCGAGCGCGATCCGATCAACTACTACTACGCGCCCAGGTCCGGGCCCCGCTGATCCGTCAGCGGCCCAGGGCGAGGCGGTCGGCCAGGGGGCGCGGCAGGCCCGCCTTCAGGATCTTGTCCTGGGTCTCCTCCACGCGGTAGCCCACGCGGTGGATGTGGACGACGCGCGCGTCGGCGTCGTAGATCGCGAAGGACGACAGCGGGTTGCCGTCGCGCGGCTGGCCGATGGAGCCGGGGTTGATCAGGTAGCGCACGCCCGGCTGCAGCTTGAAACGGAACGACGGCGCCACGGTCAGCACCGTGGTGATCGCGTCGGGGGACAACGCGAAGATCACTGGGAAGTGGGAATGGCCGAAGAAGCAGACGTCGAAGGTGGTCTGCCGGAACACGTTCAGGGCCTCGATCTCGCCGAAGATGTAGGCGTCCTCGTCGATCGGCGTGCCGTGGGCGATGGCGAACTTGTCGTCCACGACCAGCGGCCCCTGGGGCAGGCCCTTCAGCCACATCAGGTTCGACCGCGTCAGCTTGTTGCGTGTCCACATCGCCGCCTGGAGTGCGATGCGGTTGAACAGCTCGCCGTTCTCGATTCCCGAGCAGACCTTGTCGTGGTTGCCGCGGATCGCTTGCAGCGGGCGCAGCTTGCGCAGGATGTCCACGGTCTGGTTGGGGTTGGCTCCATAGCCCACGAGGTCGCCCAGGAACACGGCCTTGTCCCACGGCTTGCGGCGCACGTGGGACAGCGCGGCCTGGAGCGCTTCCTTGTTGGAATGGATGTCCGAAAGGATCAGGTACTTCATCGACCCACGGTCTGCCTTACGCGACGCACCACTTCCTCCGGTCCCGCGGTCGCGTCCACGTGGCAGTCGGCCAGGCGGTAGGAGGGCTCTCGCTCCGCGAACAGACGCCGGATTCTCTCACGACTTCCCGCCAGCGGTCGACTGCCGTCGGGGCGCACACGCGCCAGCACGATCTCGACGGGCGCCCACAGCCAGACCGTGACGGCGCCCGAGCGCAGGGCCTCGCGCGTGGCGTCGAAGGCGAAGGCGCCGCCGCCCGCGGCGATCACGTGTCGCTCCAGGTCGCCCGCCTCGCGCGCCACCTGCAGCTCCTGCTCGCGGAAGAACGGCTCGCCGTGCTGCTCGAAGATCTCGGGGATGCGTAGGCCGCAGCGCTCCTCGATGCAGCGGTCCATGTCGAGGAAGCCCCAGCGCAGATCACGGCCCAGGAGGCGGCCCACCGTCGTCTTCCCAGAGCCCATGAAACCCACCAGCACGATGCGCCGAGGCCCCCGGGCCTCAGCCGCGCGCGGCATCGAGGACCTGCCAGAACTCCGGGAACGAGACCGAGGCGCACTCCGCGTCGTCGATCTCCGTCTCTCCCTGCGCCCCCAGCGCGGCGACCGCGAAGGCCATGGCGATGCGGTGGTCCCCATGGGAGCGCACGGCCGCGCCCTGCAGCCTCGCCCCGCCCTCGAGGACGAAGCCGTCGGGCCGCTCAAGGACGCGGACTCCCATCGCCCGCAAGCCTTCCACCATGGCCGCGATCCGGTCGCTCTCCTTGACGCGCAGCTCGCCAGCCTGGGACACCGCGAAGCGTCCCTCGGCGTGGGCCCCCGCGATCGCCAGGGCCGGCAGTTCGTCGATCAGCGACGGGACCAGGCCCGGCGGGACGTCGATGCCGCGCAGCTCCGAAGACCGCGCCACGATGCGGCCCACCGGCTCGGGCTGCTGGGTCGCCGTGTGCGTCTCGATCTGCCCGCCCATCTGGCACAGGACGTCGAGGAAGGCCGTGCGGCCCGGGTTCATGAGCACGCCGTCCAGCTCCACCTCGGAGTCGGGCAGGGTCAAGGCGGCCACGATCAGGAACGCCGCGCTGGACAGGTCCCCCGGCACGGTCGTTTGCACGGAACGCAGCCGCGCGCCGCCGCGTAGGGATGTGTGAAGGCCCCGAGTTTCGACAGCCGCCCCGAACAGGGGCAGCAGCCGCTCGGTGTGGTCGCGGCTCTTTTCGGGCTCGATCACGCTGGTCACGCCGTCGGCTTGCAGGCCGGCGAGGAGGATGGCGGTCTTGACCTGCGCGCTGGCCACTTCGAGCGACCACTCGATCCCGCGCAGCGGCCGCCCGTGCAGCGTCAGCGGCGCCCTGCCATCGCTGGTTTCGACCTGCGCGCCCATTGCCCGCAGCGGGGCCGCGAGGCGCTCGACCGGACGCCGCCGCAGCGAGGCGTCGCCGGTAAGGGTGGTCGTGAACGGTCGCGCGGCCACGGCCCCGGCCAGCATGCGCAGCGTCGATCCGGAGTTGCCCGCGTCGAGCCTGCGATGGGCGGCGTGCAGGCCCTCGGGCCCTTCGCCACGCACCACGATCGATCGGCCCTTGCGCTGGATAGCGACGCCGAGCCCTTCCAGGCAACGCAGCGTGGACGCACAGTCCGCCGCGGAGGAGAAGTTCTCGAAGCGCGACTCGCCGTTGGCCAAGGCGCCCAGGATGGCGAGGCGGTGGGAGATCGACTTGTCGCCCGGCAGCGTGAAACGGCCTCGGAAGCGCCGGGCAGGGGACACTCGCACGTTGGCCGGCGATCCTAGCATGCTCGCAAGTCACAGAGAGACCGAAGCTTGACCGTCCCTGGCGGGCGTGTTACGGTGCGCGCGCCTCCCCCCATGAAGTCGAAAGACTCGCGCGTGGTGCGGCTCGAGATCGCGAGCCGCATCGAGATGCTCGAGATGGTGCAGACGGTCCTGCACCAGATCTCGAACATGGTCGGTTTCGACGAAGACGCCCTCCACTACTTGAGCGTCGCGGTGCGCGAGTCGGTCGTGAACGCGATCAAGCACGGCAACGGCCTGGACGAGGCGAAGCGTGTCGGCGTCCTGTTCACCGTCCACGCCAAGGCCCTCGAAGTGGAGGTCCGGGACGAGGGCGGCGGCTTCGATCCCGAGGCCGTGCCGGACTGCGTGGCTCCCGAGAACCTGCTGAAGGCCGGCGGCCGCGGCATCTTCTTCATGCGGTCGTTCATGGACGAGGTGACCTACGCGTTCCCGCGCGGCGGCGGCACGGTCGTCCGCATGCTGAAGCGCGTCGCCTGATCCAGCCGTATCAACGGAAAACCATAGAGGTCACAGAGGAACGAACGGCGAGGGCACAGAGGAGAGTGGGCCTCGAGAGCCCCACCTTGCCTCTGTGAACTCTCTGTTCGTTCTCAGCTCCTGGCGTTCGCTCATCGTGAAGTCACCCTCAGCAGCGTGTTCTGGCGCGGGCCTTCCGCGAGGACCGTCGCGTGCAGTCCCGGAGCGTTCTCGATCTGCCGGCGCTCCGATGGGCCGCACAGGACGAGGGCCGTGCCGCCATCCAGGGCGCTCACGACCTGCGGCAGCCCGGCGATCTCGCGCACGCGACCGTCATTGTAGAAGTACCCGGCCATCCAGGCCGTGCGCCATGCGCCGAAAGCGAGGACCTCGCGACCCCGAGCGGGGGCGAACAGCCCGCGGCCCGACTCGTGGCGCGCCAGCAGCCGTGGCCCGGCCAGCACGAGCAGCAGCAGGAAGCCGGCGGCTCCGATCCGCAGCACGTTGGGAGCCGCTGCGGGCCGCGCATCCCAGGTCCGCGACGCGAGGAACGCCGTCGCGAGCGCCCACGCCGCCGGGGGCAGCAGCAGCGTCCACATCGGCTCGCGGTCGCGCCACAGCAGGGGAGCCACGGCAAGCAGGCCGCCGAGCACGAGGCCGACCAGCGCGACGGCCCGCGGGCCGGCCCACAGGGGCAGGTCTCGAAACGCGCCGCGGGTCACGTCGGCGAGCGCCCGCCCGATCATCAGGGCGAGGGGCGGAAGGCACGGCAGGATGTAACCTGGCAGCTTGGAGCCCGCCGCAGAGAAGAACAGGAACGGAAGCAGGAACCAGAGCAGCACGAAGAGGTCGATCCGCGAACGCCGTGGCGCCGACCGGGCGAAGGCTGGCAGCAGCAGCCCCGACCACGGGAACAGCAATCCAACCAGGACCGGCAGGTAGTACACGACGGGCCCGGGGTGGTTGTGGACCGTGGAGGTGAAGCGCTGGAGGTTGTGGTTCAGCAGGAACACGTCCACGAAGGCGCTCCCCTGAGCGGCGTAGATCGCGGCGTACCAGGGACCGGCCGTGAGCAGGAACAGCAGCACGCCGACCGGGGACAGCACGCGCCGCACGACCTGGGGGTCCCTTTGCGCCACCGCGTAGCCAACGACTACGAGGCCCGGCAGCAGGAAGCCAATGGGTCCCTTGGCCAGGGTCGCGAGGCCGACGCAGACGTAGGCGGCCGGGATCGCCAGGCGCCCGGCCACGCCGAAGAGCCCGAGCGCGACGAATGCCAGCGCCCCCGTGATGCCAGCGGCGACCAGCATGTCCATCGACGCGGCCCGGCCGTAGAGGAAGAAGAGCGGAGCGGTCGCCATCACGAAGCCCGCGTGCAGGCCCGCCAAAGCACCGTAGAGCCGCGCGCCGAGCATGGCGGTCGTGCCCGCCATCAGCAGCGCGGCGAGCACCGAGGGCAGGCGCGCGGCCGCCTCGTTCTCGCCGAGCGCGCGGAACGCCGCCCCGGCGAGCCAGTAGTAGAGCGCCGGCTTTTCGAGCCAGGGCTGGCCCTGGAGCGTGGGGGTCACCCAGTCCGACGCACGCTGCATCTCCACCGCGACGCGCGCGTAGCGCGGCTCGTCCGGGCCGACGAGGGGGATCTGGCCCAGCCGGAACAGCAGCAGGGCCGCCGCCAGGGCCAGCAGCATCGCCGCTCCGCGAGGGCTCAGGGTCTCGCCGGCCGCAGTGGTCATCCGGGCGGCGATCCTAACAGGAACCGCTACAATCCCGCCCGATGAGCTGGCTCTACGCCGCGACCGCCGCCGATGCGGTGCTGCGCGCGGGCGCCGTGCAGCGTGCCAAGTACGGCACGCCGATCGAGATCGCCCACAAGGGCGAGATCGACCTCGTCACCGAGGTGGACCGCGCCGCGGAGGCCGTCATCCTGGCGGCCATCCGAGAGCGCTTCCCCGACCACGACATCGTGACCGAGGAGACCGCGATCCCGCGCACCGGCTCGCGCTTCGTGTGGTTCGTGGATCCGCTGGACGGGACCACGAACTTCGCCCACGGCTACCCGTTCTTCTGCGCATCGGTGGCGCTGGCGCGGGATTCGGAGCTGGTCGCGGGCGCCGTCTTCGATCCGATCAAGCAGGAGCTTTTCACGGCCGAGCGGGGCGGGGGAGCTTACCTCAACGGACGGCGCCTGCGGACCTCGACCTCCTCGGAGCTGCTGCGCAGCCTGCTCGTCACCGGGTTCCCCTACGACTTCCGCGAGGACCTCGCGCACAGCCTCCGGCTGTTCAACCGCTTCATGGCCCACGCGCGTGCGATTCGCCGCGACGGCGCGGCGGCCCTGGACCTCGCGTACATCGCCGCGGGCCGGGTGGATGCGTTCTGGGAGGAGCGCCTCAAGCCGTGGGATGTCATGGCGGGGGCGCTGATGGTGGAAGAGGCGGGTGGCCGCGTCAGCCGCTTCGACGGCGCGCCGATCGGCCTCACGGCCGACGAAACCCTGGCCTCGAACGGGCCGCTCCACGAGGCGATGCTGGGGGTGTTCCGCGAGGCTGGGTAGACCACCATTCATTTGATAGAAATGACAGATCTCTGTATAATCTGTCTCATGCAGACGACCCTCCGCATCGACGACGCGACCTACCGGGAGGCGAAGGTGGAAGCGGCCCGGCTCGGGCTGACCCTCACGCGATTCATCGAGGAAGCCTTGCGCCAACGGATTGCCAGCAGCCACCCGGCCGCCGCCGCGCGACAGCGGCAGATCGACGAGCGCGACCGGCTCATGGAGTCGCTGTTGCGGCGGACCGCTCGCTTCCGCGTGGGCCGCAAACCCACGCGGGCGGAGATGAATGAGCGCTAGCATCTTCCTCGATACCAACGTCCTCGTTTACGCCATCGAAAGGGGCGGTCCCCGCCAGGAGAGATCGGCCGTCGCCTTGGCGCTGGCGCGCCGCCAGAACGTCTGCTTGTCCACCCAAGTGCTGGGGGAGTTCTATCGGGCCGTGACCAGCCGGCGTCGGGCCGCGCCGCTCAGTCACGACGAGGCCGTCGCCTGGGTCCAGCTCTGGAAACGCCACGACGTGCATGCCATCACCGTGCCCCATGTGGACATGGCCCTCGAACTCAGTGGGCGCTATCGGATCGGCTACTACGACGCTCTCATCGTGGGCGCCGCGCATCTCGCCGGATGTGCGGTGGTGTTCTCCGAAGACCTGAACGACGGGCAGGACTACGGGGGCGTTCGAGTGGAGAACCCTTTCTAGCCAGGCGCCCGGTAGCCTTCGGGCAGCACCCCTCGGCTAGAATGAGCCCGCCCCTCGCCACACAGTAAAGGAGTCGGGTCAGCCTCCGGGCAGCTGTCTGGGTCCGTACCAGATCGCTGCGCTCCTCGGCGCTGGCGGGATGGGTGAGGTGTATCGGGCCACGGACACGAAGGTCGGCCGCGATGTCGCGATCAAGCTGCTGCCCACTGAGGTGGCGAATGACTCTGAGCGGCTCGCGCGCTTCAAGCGAGCTTGCCGGGGACGAGCTGAGGGATCGCCAACCCGCTGTCCTCCTCAAGCGTCGCCGGGTCATGGCAGTTCTTCGAATCAGGGATTGGTCTACTGGTCTCGCAGGACGCTGAGGGGATCGACACTGGCGGCGCGGCGGGCGGGCACCCAGCAGGCGAGTGCCGCGATCGCGGTCAACAAGGCGGTTATCGCCAGATAGATGACTGGATCCGCCGGGGGCGTTTCGAAGAGCAAGGACTGCATGGCCCGAGCCACCAACAGGGCGCCCACGAGGCCGATACCGACGCCGATCGCGGTGAGGCGCAAGCCCTGCGCCACGATCATTCGCCGGACCTGCTCCGGAAGGGCGCCCATCGCCATGCGCACGCCGATTTCACCCCTTCGCTGATTCACCGCGTACGCCATGACGCTGTAGACGCCGAACATCGACAGCAGCAGCGCCACGCCCGCGAACGCAGCGAGCAGGTTCATGATCATGCGCCGAACCGCGGTGTTCTGTGCGACGAGGGTCTCGTAGCGGTTCGGATTCGTGAGCGGGATGTTGGCGTCCACTTCGGCCACAGCGGCGCGCAACGAGCCGAGGAGACCGAGCGGCTCGCCGCTGGTCTTCACCAGGACGTTGCTGAAGTTCTCGGGGCGTTGCAGCACAGGGTAGAACATCTCGGCGACCGGAGGCGTCGCCAGGTCGACGGAGCGCGTGTCCGAAACGACGCCGATGACCTCGCCCTCCCTTTGCAGCATTCCCGTCACCAGCCGCTGGCCGATGGGATCCCGATCGGCAAGAGCCTGCCGCGCCATGGTTTCGTTGATGATGATCGCTTGCGGGCTTTCCCGGGTGTCCGAGGCGTTGAAGTCGCGTCCTCGCGTCACCCTCACATTGATGAGCTCGAAGAAGCCTTCACTCACGATGTGCCGCAAGGCCACGGCCTGTTTGCCGATCGGCGGTATCGGCTGACCCACGACCGCGAAGGGGGATTGCCCGCCGCCGCCGGTCAGGGGAGGCGTGTCGGCGATCGCAACTCCCGTCACGCCAGGAATGCTAAAGGCGCGCTCTCGGAGTCGCGCATAGAACTGCGCCAGCTCCGCGCTCCCATCCGGGTACGGCCCCGCCGGTGGCTGAACTCCGGCAAGCAGAATGCCGGCGGCGCGAAACCTGGGATCCAGGCTCTGTAGGCGCGCGAAACTCGTGACCAGAAGACCGGCCGCGACGAGCAGCACGAAAGACACGGCGACCTCGGCCACGAGCAGGCTGGACCGCGTGCGACTCTGCCTCCGCCCTCCGGACGTGTCGCGGCTGCTGTCCTTCAGGGCATCGCTGAGATCGGGCCTCGCTACTTGCCACGCGGGCAGAAGGCCGAGCAGGGCTCCGGTCAGCAGAGACAGGCCCAGGGAGAACAGGAGCACCGCGGGGTCGAGCGCCACTTCTTCGACGCGCGGGATTCGATCGCCCGCCCACTGCTTGACGAGGCCCAGGGTTACGCTCGCGAGTCCTACACCCCCCGCGCCACCCACGATCGCAAGCACGATGTTCTCGGCGACCATCTCGCTCATGACATGGCGCCGGCCCGCGCCCAGCGCATAGCGGATGGCGATCTGCTTGCGGCGCGCCGCGTAACGCGCCAGGCTGAGATTCGCGACGTTGGCGCTCGCGATGAGCAGAAGGCAGGCGACCGCGGCGAAGAGCAGGAGATAGGTCTCACGTTGATTCCCCACCAGGTCGTCCAGCAGGGGATTCACGTCGGCACTCGCCTTGACGTCGGCATTTCTCTCGTGGGAGAGCGCATAGACGCGGGCGAGCTCCGCAACCTGCGCGCGTGCGGCCGCAAGGGTGGTGTCGGGCTTCAGGCGCCCAACCACGGTGAAGAAGAAGCCGCCGCCCTCGATCTGCTGGCGCACCAGGTACGAGACTTCCTGTGGCCGCGGCGTCCAAAGGGCCACCTGGTTCATCGGGAATTGACTGGCGGTCCGGGGCATGACCCCGATGACCGTGTGCGGACGCCCGTCGAGGTTGATCGACTGCCCGAGCATGTCCGATCTCCCGCCAAAGCGGCGCTGCCACAGCCCATGGCTGAGCAGCACGACGTCGGCGCCGCCGGGACGGTCCTCATCCACCGCGATGCCCCGGCCCATCGCCGGAGCCAGCCCCAGCAAGGGAAGGTAGTCGTGGGCCACCTGCATCCCTTGCACCTGCTCGGGCTCGCCTCCCGAGGCGGTCAGGGTGAATGCGGTGAACGCGGCGTATGAGATTCCGCTGAAGACGGTCTGCCCGTGGCGGACGGCCTCGAAACGCGGGAAGGAAAACCCGGCGCCCGTGATCTGCTGCTCGGGCACCGACGACCTGAGCTGGACCAGCGCCTCGGCGTCGGCGTAGGGAAGGCCGCGCAGGAACACGGCCCGCACGATGCTGAAGATGGTGGTCGTGGAGCCGATACCCAGGGCCAGGGCCAGGGCCGACGCGGTGACGAACCCCGGCGAGCGAAATAGCTGACGGACGGCCTGGCTCCAAAGGCGCATGGCTCTCTCCTGGGCTGACCGAGGCGGACCGCGCGGCGGCGGCCCGTCTGCGAATGATCGAGCAAGGCGTACGCCTGCTGCAAGGCTGGTCCAGCAGGCCAGGATCGATCGGCCATCATAGACTTGTCAATGACTGGTCTATCGGGGGGGACCGATGTCCAAGGTAACCGCGTTCGAGGCAAAGACCCGCTTCGAGGAGCTGCCGGAGCGCTTGTCCAGGGGGGAAGAAGTCGTCACTACGCGGCACGACAAGGTGGTGGCCCGGCGCGTGCCGGAGGGCCCGCAGCGCCTGGACGAGGTTCGTCGCGCCGTATCGGGGCTGCTCGATCTTCAGGGCCGCATCCAGCGGCGGGATGAGGCTTTGGGCAACCCAGGCCCCCGCGGATCAGCCACTGGCCTCGTATAGCTCGACCCCGGGCAGATCCTGGAAGTCGCGCCGATTGAGTGTCCACAGGCGGGCGCCGAGGGTCAGCGCGCACGAGGCGATCGCGAGATCGATCTCACGGCCCCGGCTGTTCGGAAGCGAGACGTAGAGCCTGGCCGCGCAAGCGGCCTCTGCCGGGCCGAAGGCCGGGGCGACGGCGGCTGGGAAGAGCGCTTCCTGAGCCGCCAGCTCCTCGGGAAGCCGGGGCCCGCGCAGCCACTCGTAGAGGACCAGGCTCGGCACCAGCAGGCGCTCACCGGCGGCGATCGCGCGGCGCAAGCTCGCCACCGAGCGGCGCGGCCCGCTGAGCGCGTCGATCAGGACGGAGGTGTCGAGTACGATCACCGCGCGGCGCGACCGCCAGTTCCGTGCCCGCGCCCGCCCGCACGGCGGGCGCGCCGGAGAGCGTCGAGTTCCCGCTCCACCTCGGCCCGCGAGCGCTTCGGAATCATGGGCACCAGGCGATCGAACGCGTCGAGCTGTCGCTGACGCTCCGCATCGCCGAGCCGCCCCACGCGCTCCCCGAACTCACGAATCGCCTCTCGCACCACAGCACTCTTGGGAATCACCAGTCGCTCCGCCGCGGTGCGCAGGCGCGCCAGCGTTTCCTGGTCGAGCGTGAAGGTGACCTTGGTCGTCGCCATACCAAGGGAATACTACCATACCGATAGAACGGCTCTCAGGCTCCCGGGGCCGGGTACAGGCGCTCGAACTCGGCCTCGCCGGCGAGCAGCGCCAGGTCGGGATCGCGGCGCGCCCAGTTTGCATCGGTGAAGCCGAGGCCGTGGGCTTTGGCCAGCGCCGTGAGCGCTTCGGGCTTTTTGCCCAGCAGACAGAAGGTGCAGGCCGCGTTGTAGAGCATGAAGGCGTCATTGGGCCGCAACGCCATCGCGAGGTTCGTGGCGCGGGTGGCTTCCTCGAAGCGCCCCACCGCCGCGTAGTCCGCGGCCAGCAGGATGTGGGCTCGGGCGTCCTCGGGGACCAGGTTCAGGTGGGTCTCGAGGGCCAGGATCTCGCGCTGGCGGACGTTGTCGAGAGCTTCCTTCTTACCGAGGGCGGACAGCGAGTTGGTGATGGGGACGTAGACGTTGTAGTCGTTGCCGCTCGTTTCCAGGGCCGCGTCCATGATCCGCGTCACGTCGTGATAGCGGCCGGCGGCGAACATCGCGCGCAGGACCAGGTAGTAGGCGCCCTCGCAGTCGCGCTTGCGCTCGATCGCGGTCTCGGCCAGGCGCACCGCGTGCTCGTGGTCGCCGCGGGCGTAGCGGATCCAGCCCTGGGCGACCTGGATCTCGGGCTCGCCCTTGCCCAGGGCAGCCGCCCGCTCCGCCGCCGCTTCGGCGCGCTCGATCCACGACGGGACGCTCTCGAAGTCCGTGTAGAAGACCGCGCAAACGCAGGCGAAGGCGGCGTGGGCGAGAGCGAACTTGGGGTCGGTGGCGAACGCGGTCTCGAACATCTGGAGGGCGAACTGGAGGTCCTGGCGCGTGCGGCGCCGCATGAAGCCCTTGCCCCGCAGGTACTGGTCGTAGGCCTGGAGGCTCTCGGTAGGCTTGACCGCGAGCGCCTCGCGCTCCTGTGGCGACAGGGTGATGCGCAGGGCCTCGGCGATGTTGCGGGCGATCTCGTCCTGCAGCTCGAACACGTCCTTCATCTCGCGGTCGTAGCGCTCCGACCACAGCGGGAAGTCCGTCTTGGTGTCGACGAGCTGAGCGTTGATGCGCAGGCGGTTGCCGGCGCGCCGCAGGCTGCCGGTGAGCACGAAGGCGGCGCCGAGCTGCTGGCCGATCTGGAGCGCAGTCACCGGCCGGTCGCGATACGCGAGAACAGTGGGCCTGGAGAACGTCTTCAGCTCCTTGATCTTGAACAGCTCCGTGATGATGTCCTCGGTCACGCCGTCGCGCAGGTACTCGTCCTCCTTGATCCCGCTCAGGTTCTCGAAATACAGCACCGCGATGGATTTCTCCGCCGTCTTGCCCTGGGCGCCGCGGGAATCGCTCATCTCGGAGCTGCGGCGGTTGCCCGAGGACACGTCGCGCTTCAGGCGCATGAGGTCGGTCTTCAGGTCGCCGGCGTGCTGGTAGCGGAGGTTGCGGTCCTTCTCCAGCGCCTTGCCCAGGATGCGATCCAGGTCGGCAGGCAGGCCCGCGTTGCCTTGACCGAGGGGCGGCGCATCGCGATTCAGGATCGCGTCGAAGACTACGGCCGACGTCTCGCCGGGGAAGGGCAGGGTCCCCGACGCCATCTGGTAGAGGACGGTACCGAGCGAGAACAGGTCGGTGCGGGCGTCGGTGAACTGGCCACGCGCCTGCTCCGGGGACATGTAGGAGACCGTTCCCAGCGTGGTTCCGGCCTTGGTCAGGTCGTTGGTCTTCACCGCGGTCGCGACTTCGGATCCAGCGTTCTCGCCGGCGTGGGCGCGCTCGATCTTCGCGAGGCCGAAGTCGAGGATCTTCAACTGCCCGCGGGTGTTGAGGAAGATGTTCGCGGGCTTGAGGTCGCGATGCACGATGCCCTTGGCGTGTGCCGACTCTAAAGCGTCCGCCACCTGGATCCCGAGGTCCAGGAGCTGTCCCAGGGCTACCTTGCCGTGGCTCAAACGTTCAGCCAGTGTCTCGCCCTCGAGCAGCTCCATGGCGATGAAGTGCTGCCCATCGTGCTGTTCGATAGCATGAACCGTGCAGATGCCGGGGTGGTTGAGGGCCGAGGCCGCGCGCGCCTCGCGCTGGAAACGCTCCAGGGCCGCCGCGTCCTTGGCCAGCTCCGGCGGCAGGAACTTCAACGCCACCTGACGCTGGAGCTGCGTGTCCTCGGCCTCGTACACGACGCCCATGCCGCCGCTGCCGAGCTTCCTGGTGATGCGGTAGTGCGAAACCGACTGGCCGATCATGCTGAGGAGAACCTCCGGGGGAAAACCCGATGCTACGCGGCGCCACTCCCGGCGGTCAACGCGCTGCTGGCTCGCAACGCATGGGAGAATTGCCGCGACCAGGGCCGGAGTGGCGCAACTGGTAGACGCTCGGGACTTAAAATCCCGCGCCGCGCGAGCGGCATGTGGGTTCGACCCCCACCTCCGGCACCAGCTTACGAACAACTTACAGCGACCGCGGCGTGCGTCGTCTTCCGCACGCGGCCGAAATTGTGCCCGTTCTGTGCCCGTTGTGATCTTCGAGGGAGTTTCGGGCACGTTGACTCGCTAGCGAGCACGCAGCGCGACGACGGTCGGCGCTCCGGTCGGATTTTCGGCGTGCGCGAGCTTGCCGAGCCCTTCCGCGAGGTCGCGCTCGCACACCACGCGGTATCTGTCGAAGACGCTCCGGGTCTTCCATCCGCAGAGAGCCATGATGACCGGCTCGGGCACCCCAGCCCGGCTCATGTTTCGCGCTGCCGTTCGCCTGAAGTCATGGAGGAGTCGCCGCACCCCAACGGCCTCGCACGCCTTCGCCCAGGTGCCGCGGAAGCTACGGATCGGCTCGCCGTTTCGGTGGAAGACACGGGGCACGATCAGGCCGCGCGCAGCCTGGACCGCGTCCGTCCGCTCCCGCTGCCGCTCGATGAGGGCCGCGAGGTCGGGGAGGGCCCTGAAGGGTAGCGTGCGGGCATCGCCGTTCTTTGAGTCCTCGATTCGGAGGATTCCGGCCTTCAGGTCCACGCTACGCCACTCAAGGTGGAGCGCCTCCCCCTTACGCCATCCCGTCCAGTAGAGAAACTCCGCGACGGCCGCAACGTCGGCCGGCAGGTGCGCGAGGACGGCCCGAAACTCCGCGTCTTCGAAGAATCCGCTTCGAGCGTTCCTGACTTGAATCACCGGAAACGCCGGCCGCGAGGTCAAACGTCCCGCGCGGACCGCAAGGTTGAACGCACGCTTGAGCGCCGCCAACTCGCACCGGATCGTCGCCGGCGCGGCCTCGGCCTCGCGGCGAGCGGAGACGTAGGCGCTCAGCCTGTCGGCCGTCAGGTCGATCGCCCGCGCGTTGACGCCGAAGAAGTCGCCCAGGTGGGCGAGGGACCGTTCCGCACGGCTGAGGCTGCGGCGACCATTGAGGCCGTAGTCATCGCGGAGCATCTTTGCGAGGTCCGCGAACGTCACGCGCTCGGGATCGGGCCCGGGCAGCCTCCCCTGGCCGATTTCCCCGAGACGCCGCTTGAGCAGCCTCACGGCGTCCGCCCGGTTGTCGGAGTGCGACGACTCGCGGCGCTTGGCCCCCCGGTAGCTATAGCGAACCCACCAAACACCGCCCCGGAGGTAGATCCCGCCGAGGCCCCTTCTTGCCTGTTTCATTTCCGCCCTCCTCGGACTCGCAGCGCGTCCGCGATCAAGCGCCGAAGCATCTCCGAGCGCGTCACGCCTTCCCGCTTGGCCCGCCGGTCTACGGCCGCCATCAAGGACGCCGGCATGCGCACCCCGTAGAACGTGCTATCAGGCGCGAGCGGCGGGCGGCCGGTGCGGGCCTTTCTCCGAGTCCTCACAGGGGCACAATACCGTTCCGTTTAACGAAATTCAAGGCTTCTTTGAGGCCGCCCAACGCCGCAGCCCGCCCTCCTCGAAGCGGACACGCTTGCGGGAGAAGTCGCGCCGGAAGCGGAGCCCGCGCGTATGCCGGTAGAGCCATTTGCGCGAGACGCCGCCCCCGAGGACGGCCACGGCATCCTCCGCGGTCAGCAGGCGCTCCGGAGCGGGCTCGGCGGGCCTGGACATGGCCGGCGCCGTTTCAAGCGCCCGCAGGCGTACCCTGGCGCGTTCCTCGGCCTCCACGAGGACGCCTAGGAGCGTCGGCAGCTCGTCGGCCTGGGCCTCGCCCACAAGCCGGGCCAGGTCGGCGCGGGCGCGCTCCGCGGTCACGAGCGCCGCTCCACTTGGACGGCTTGGCTATCGAGGAGCAGCCTGGCATCCCCGACCTTGCGCGCATCCTCGGGCGTGACGCCGGCAAGCAAGAGGTCGAGGGCTTCACAAACGCACCAAACCCGGCCCGGCTTCGGATCGCGGGCTCGCAGCTCGCGGGCGATCCGGCAGCCGGGGGCAAGGATTAGCGGCACGTCGGCCCAGGGCACGGCCACCTCAAGGACTCGGTTGAGCTGGTACAGCGAGACGCGGGACCAGTCCGTCCCGAGTGCCCGCCCTCGAAGCACGGCCAGAACGTCGGGCTTCGAGGCCCGAAGCGCTTCCCGCAGGGCAGGCGTCAGGCGCTCCCGGGGCGCGACGTGGAGGACGCCGCCGGGGCGGGCCTCCAAGCGCAGCCCACGGGCCTCCGCCTCGCTGATCAGGTCGTGGGCGGTCACAGGTCTTCACCGACGGCAGAATCCGGCTCCGACCCGCTACACCCTTCCCGACCCGCTACACCCGCTACACCCGCTACAGACGTTGATTCTTCAGGGCTTGCGTGTAGCGGGTCGGAGCCTGTAGCGGGTGTAGCACGTGCTACGGGAGAGGCGAGATAGCGCTCGAACGCCTCGGTCAGAGGGTCGAGCAGGTATCGGCGTTGCCCTCCGCGGCCCTCCGCTCGGACCTGCTTTGGCGCACACCCGAACGGCCGCAACAGGCGGGCTAGATGGACAGGCTGGAGGCCCTCGCGTCCCCTTCCCCAGGTCTTCCACGGCCGTTCCGGCAGCTCGCGGAGCGCGGCACAGGCGTCGTCACCCGCTACGCCGGGTTCCGTCTCCAGCCGGTCGGCCTCGATCAGGTCGCGGAGGTCCGCGAGCACAAGCAGGCCTGGATTCTCCGCGGCCTCGTCCTCGGGACGCTCGGCCGAGAGCGCCAGCGCGGCGCGCCGTGCGCGGTCCGGCCAGTCGCCGCTTGCGTCATCCGCGATCCCAAGCAGGGGCTCCCAATTGTCCGCCGCGCGGTCGTCCAGCTCGTCCGGAAGATCCGGAGTGGCCCCCGCGAGACGCGGGTGCGCGTCATACGCCCAGCGCGCCAGCTTCCGCCGCAAGTCCTCGGCTTGGGCGGTAAGGACCCGTCGCCGGAAGCGCTCGTTTCGCTCACCCGCGCTTCGGCGGCGCATCGGGACGCGGATCGCTCGGTCCTCAAGTGTCCCGGCGAGCCGCCCGATGTATGCCAGGGCCTTCGGGCACCACGTCGAGAAGCGCCGCGCTTCCATCTTGGCGCCCTCGCCGACGCAGCGCAGAACGAACGCGAGGTCCCGAGTGTGGCCGCTATTGAGCACGGCGCGCAGGCCCTCGTCCTCGCGGGCCGCGTCCAGCTCGTCAATGAGCAGCGTCGGGGAATGCTGTTCGACGGTGCGATATATCGCGGCAGCCGAGATTCCGGACGCGGCAAGGGGCCTCCGCGCGAGGGCTGCGATGATTCGGAGCAACGTCGTCTTGCCGCATCGCTTCGTCGGAGAACCGAGCGCCAGGAGCGGAGTCACGTCGGCAGCGTCCAAGGTCCACGTATGCAAGACCCAGAGCGCGATGGCCTCGGCCGCATGCTCGGGCAGCACGACAAAGCGCCCTATGAGGCCCGCGACGCCGTCGAGCAGCGCGGCGCCGTCAACGGTCTCAGGCCAGGGCTCGGGGTCCTCGAAAGCGACGGCCGTACCTTGGAGCCTCCGCGCGGTCTTCGGAGGCGCCGCGTCGCCTGTCGGCGCGGGCGTGTCGTTCTTTCGTATCGCATCCGCGGGCCTGGACTCCGAACGTGCCGCTTCCTTCGCGAGCGCGACGAGTCCGTCCCGGGTGCCTCCCCGCGCCACGAAGTCCGCCGCGTCATCGCCAGAACGCGGCTCGCCCCACGTCAGGATGCGGACTTCCGACGCGATGCCGGCGAGCGCGCCCGCCACGCGGGCCATATGTGCGCGGCCCGCGTCGTCGGCATCGGGCCAGAGGATCACGCGCCGGCCGCGCAACGGCTCGAGGGCCGCCGGGCCTGGGCAACCGCTCGCGCCCGTTACGGTCCCGACTGCAGGAAGGCCGAGGGACCAGATAGCCTCGGTAGACTTCTCGCCCTCGGTCACGATCACGCCAGCCTCGAAGCGCAGCTTTGCCAGACGCTCGGAGCCGTAGGGCGGGAGCGCCGCCACAGGAGTACCGGTCAGGCCGAGCGAGCCGCCTGGTCGCTCCCACCACAGCCGCTTGCCTTCTGGCCGATCCTCGCGGACGTGGACCGCCACTAGGACGCCGGCCGCGTCGCGAATCTCGAAGCGCCTGGCCGTCAGGCCGCGAGCCGGCCCGCGTTGCCCCTCGCGAGTAACGAATAGGTCGCGGGCTTCGAGGCCGAGCCGGTCGAGGATTGCCTCGACCGTGCATCCCGCGTGGCACCTCACCAGCGCGCGCCCGTCCGTGCCTGCGCCAATCGAGAGCGAAGCGTGGCGGTCCTCGTGCGCGGGGCAGCGCGCCGCCCAACCCGAGCCATTGGGACGGGCCGAAAGACGGGCCGCCAGCTCGCCTGCGGTCATCGAACGCGCCCGCCTTGAACGCGGTCCTCGAGGTCGACCGCGAGGTCTAGGGCGCGCGACCGGACAGCGTCCCATTGATCGCCGTCTCGGGGCTCCGCGACGGAGCGGAGTAGCCGCGCCAAGCGCCGGACGCGTGCGCGCCGGAACGCGAGAAGGTCGCACAGCGCGTAGAGTCTGTGCCCGCCGGCCGTGCGCGCCGCCACGCGCAGCGCACCGCGAGACGCGGCGCGCCAGATGGACGACGCCGAAACGCCTGCAGAATGCGCGGCGGCGGCAGCGCCCAAGAGCTCGTTTTCGGATCGCATGCACGCATCGTGCGGGAGCACGAGTCGCTGCGCACGGAAGGTTTCAAGAAACCTACGTTGAAAGATGCGCGAAGGCTACTTGCTCGCTCCGCGTACATGATCGGCGGTCAGTCCCGCTTGTGAAAGGAGCCAAGCTGCCGTTTCATGGGTCGCGCCGGCCCTCCTCAGCAGTCGGAATGCCTGGTGGCGCCACACGGAATTGCGCCGGCCGCTTCCGGCTCGCGAACCGCCTCGATGCGATTTTGGCGACCGTCCACCACGCCTCCCGGCGACTGCCTTCAGAGCTGGACGCCCGGGCTTCAGGGGCCCGGATCTCGTCAGCCAATCCACCGCAGCGCCCCGGAAGTCCCTCGGCTGGTCCAAGGCGCGACTGAGAGCCGCGCGCAGCGACGCGCGAACGCTGCGATTGCGGGCGTTCGCTCGCTTCATGTGCTCGTCGAACGGGAGGGAAGCCGAGTTGACCTCGCCTAAGCCTGCCAGCAGGAGTTCCTCGACGACCACTGATCCCACGATATCGAACACGAGATGCTCGCCTATCTCGTTCGTCCGTACGTGCCGCACCAGGCGTTTCAACTCCCGGCGCACGGCGGCGACGATTACGTCTCGGTCACGAGACCACGTCGGCGAAAGCGTCTCGCAGGCTTGCCGGAGTCGCAGGCCATGAAGGATCGCGCCGTATACCTCGCGCTGGTCGAGCGCCGCGTGCCTGCCGATTTCGTCGTCCAGCTCTGCACAACGATTCGCGCCGAGCCTTTCCTCAAGCTCGCCGCGTGCGCCTTTAGGCGCGGGTGGCTGCTTTGACGCTGGTCTCATTGCTCCCTCCGCAGGAGCCCGCGTGAGCAAGAGGCGGCAGGCCGGCGCGGAAACCAGCTCTTCGGCCACGGGAGCGACCCGCGAGCCTATCCGCCAGTCGCCATTATGGCTGCGCCCTAGGGCCTATGAGGGTCCGGAGACTGGGGCACACTTCGGGCACACGTGCTCTGCAGGCCCGCTCCTGGCGCGGCCGGCGAGAGAGGCGCGGGATTGGGAATCCGCTGCGCGCCGAGAGACGCCTATCCCGAACGCCTGCCAGCTACAACCACAGGTTGGGAAGGGTGAACGCAAGGTCCTTCGTGATGGCCGCAAAGCGGCCATGAGTCCGCCCGGGCTGCAGGGAGATCTTGCGTCCCAGGCCGCTAAGGGTCTATCGTCCGGTTGCCTTCACCAAGGAGGCGCACATGGGCAGCAAGCCGGACCGCCCCCTGCGCGTTCTCGCGGTTGCGGTCGCCGCGCTTTGGCCTCTCGCCTGTAGCCAGGCTTTCTGGAACGACTTCGCGAAGGGCTACGCCGCCACGCAGCCGGGAGGGAGTGCGGCTGCTGCGTCAAACGGCGGTCGCAAGTTAATGCTCTTCGGCGGGCAGGGACATAAGACCTACTTGGGGTGCATCAACTGCTCGGATTACGCGAGCGACTCTGTCTTCAACAAGTACGGCAAGTTCGGTAGCGCCTACGGCGAGAGCATCTTCAACAAGTTCGGTGACTTCGGCTCCATGTATTCGATGTACAGCGCGTGTAACCCCTACGCCAGTGATCCCCCTGTTATCGTGGACGATGCCGGCAACTTCTACGGCCGGCTCACCGTCAACAACTACAACGGGCAGGTCACACGGGACGAAACGCTGCGTGCCTGGCTTGCCGGCGTGTGCGGCGGGTAGCCATCCCCGTCTCGAGGGACCCTTCAACCGCTCCCAGGGGGCCTGCCGGCCTGCCATTGACGCGATGGCGATTTGGGGTGCAGAGTCCCTGCCGGGAGAGGTGGCTTATGCCCAAGCCTGTAGCCTGGCGGTTGAGTTTGGCGCTCCTCTTGATTTGGTCGCCATGCGCCGTGGCCCAGACAGCTTTCAAGACCGGCGAGAAGCAAACAGGAATGACGAAGCAGTGCTTCTATAGGTTCGCTGCGAGCGAGTACACCAGGACGGTCAAGAACATTGAGCTGTGCCCGTTGTCGATCCAAGTTGCCCCGTAGCCGTGAGGGTCTCGCGCCTTTCGGTGGCAATCGCGTTCCTTCTGGCTTCGGGTTGTGGAAGCGGCGGGGGAACGACAGGTCCGACCCGGACCTCTCCGCCGCCTGTAGCGGCCGCAACGCCGACGCCCACGCCTACCCCGACTCCCACTCCCACTCCAAGGCCAACGCCCACGCCGACACCAACGCCGAGGCCGACGCCAACGCCCACGCCAACGCCCACGCCAACGAGCAGCGCGTACCACGTTTGGGGCGGTCGCAACTACACGCAGTACCTTGGCTACTTCTCCTGCATCTTCTGCCAGGAGTACGGAAGCGACTCGATAAACAACCAGTACGGAAGCTACGGAAGCCCGTATTCCGCAACCAGCATCCGAAACCAGTACTCCGAATACGGGAGCCCCTACAGCACCTACAGCGCCTGCAATGAATACGCGAGCAATCCCCCTAGGGTCTATGACTCGGCGGGTAGGACCTACTACGGGGAATTGACGCTCAATCGGTATCGAGGAGACGCGCCTCCGGCCAACATCGCCGACTGGCTACGCTCGGACGTGTGCCGGCACTAGTCCTTCCCTCCCCCAAGGCGGCGAGGGGCGCTATTCGTCAGCGTCCGGCAGGGCGTGAGAGGGTGCCCCCCTCGCTACCTGGTGCCCAGCCGCCCACACTCAACTCGCAAGGTGGCAAGAAGTTGGCGCGCCCGTTCGTTCTCTTCGCGACAGAAACGCCGCATAGCTGCTCGCCGCTCGCCCTCGATATGGGTGGCGTCGCTCAAGCGCGCCATTCGGTCAGCCTCGCGTGCCCCGCGCGAGTACCGGCCATGCTTCCAACGAGCGCGCCGGGAGCGTTCAAGTCCTTCCGGCGTCCGTGGTCCCGTGGATTTTCCGCCGTGTAGCCGACAGCGCCTCTTTCCCCGAATTGCCGGTGCTAGGCACACCCCGCCCCGGCGTGTGCGAGCCCCGCATCGAGGGGCCCTGTGCATGGGGTTCATCGTTCGGACCGTTAAACCCCTGTACTTTGGTGGACGTGCAAGAGTCGAAGAATTGCGCAAGGCGTTGAGCCTCCGGGCTCACTTGGACGCACTCCAACTCAGTTTCGCCAGCCTTCGGTAGTGTTCGCTCGAGCCGCGACGCTTGGCGGCGCCCCGCCCGGCTTGGCCGCCACGTGAGCCCATCGCCTTCGCCATCACTCGATAGAGGGCCGCGCAGGGCCGGCACTCGTGCAGGTGTTTCCACAGCCCGGCGAGGCTCAAGTAGCCGTCTGCGCCGACGACGCCCAGCGCTGCCAGGTCACCGCGGCAGGGAAGCGGGCTCATGGTTCGCCTGTTAGAAGTTGTCGGCATGCTCCCGCCGTCGCTGTGCCCGTGGTGTGCCCGTCCAATGAGACGCGACGATCCTGAACCTGTTTCAATCCGCCGGGCGCTTGCGCCTGAAGTCCTGCAAACAGAGCGAATTTGGCGCAATGGGGGACGAAGGGGAACGTTGGGCCGGAGGCAGGGTCGAACTTAAAATCCTGCGCCGCGCAAGCGGCATGTGGGTTCGACCCCCACCTCCGGCACCAATATTGTTTGTCGATCACTCAATCGGGTCGAATCTCAGGCGCGCCAGGACCGGCACGCCGCGCCCGCGGACAACGCCCACTACGCCCGTTCCGGGCACGTGAGGCAAAGGAAACCCCGCAGGTGAGAGTAGCCAGAGGCCCGGCGTCTCGCGAAGCTGGCGCATCAACTCGGGCGTGGGCTCGGACTCGAGGATGACGAAGGGACGGGTCCCAGCTCCGAGGATGGCGAACAAGGCGGGCGACGCGAGCAGCGTGTAGCGAATCATCCAGAGGTGGAACGAGGAGCGCACGAGGTCGAGTACGGCCAGCGAACCGAGGCTCCCGAGCAGCCAGAACGTCCACGGCCGCAGGTCGCGGCGGCGGACGCTGAGCCAGGCCGCGCCGGGCCAGACGACGAGGCCCAGGAGCGGCGCCCAACTGGCCAGATGCGCCGCCTCGCCAGCCAGGTAACCGACGTCGGACCTGCGGCTCGATTGCCGCCAGCGCCGCCATCCCCATCATTCCAAGTGCCAGCAGCAGCGCGTAGCTGCGCGCCTCCTGCGCATAGCGGATCTGCGCGGCACTGAGCGCCATCAGCCCTGAAGCCCAGAGCGCCGCCTCGGTCCCGTTCCACCAGCGCACGGCGCTGAACAGCGCCAGCAGCGCGATCACGGAGCAAACGACCGAAAGGCTCCGCGCTTCAGCCTCGCCCTCGCCAAAGAGCCCTCGCCAAACTCGAAGCACGAGGAAGTACAGCGGCGGATGCGTGTCCAGCTCGAGCGACGTCCAGACCGCCCACCACGGCGGGGCCTGGGCAAGCCGGGTCAGGCTCGGGCCGGGTTCGAGCAGGACGCCGGCAGGCAGCAGGCGGTGCGCGTACCCGCGTCCGGTCGAGTTCTCCAGAGAGAGCAGCTCGTCGTGCCAGAAGCTGGGCTTCGCGAGGCCCTGAACCCGCATCGCCAGCGCGATCACGGCGATGACGAGGAGCAGCGCAAAACCGGGTGCGCCGGCGCGCTGGCCCGACCTCAGCGCGACAGCAGCCGCAGGTAGAGCGCCATCTGCGCCGCGATCGCGAAGGCACCGGCCACGGCGCTCGAAGCGGCCCCGATGCCCGCCACCATCAGCGACGCCGCGAGCAGGGCGCTGTCGATGCAGGCCACCAGCAGCGCCAGGTCGAAGCTGATGGTGCCGATCCGGCCCGGCGCCGGGATCGTGGCGGTGCGCCAGCGGAAGGCACCGTCGAGGTCGGGGAACTGCACGAGGTAGGTCCTTGATGCGGTTCATCGCGAGCACGCTGTCGTGCCAGGCCTGGCGCAGCTTGATCAGCTTCAGGACCGCGAACACGCCGAGCAGGCACAGGAGCGCCAGCACCGCGGCGTAGCCTTCGCGGGGCAGCAGGATGCCCTGGTCGCGGGCCAGCGGTGGCACGCCCAGCAGCACCGAACCGACGCCGCCGACCAGGATCAAGTAGAGGTTGACGACCTGGGTGCGGTCGCTGTTCGCCTGCAGCGCGGAATCGCGGGCGTATTCGAATTCCAGCTCGAGGATCTGGTCGCGGTCGAGGAGCGCGTCGGGCGCCTCGGGCGTGGCCATGGCGCTAGTTGAGCTGCGTCGGGACGGCCAGGCTGAAGGCTGCGATCGCCGCGTCGAAGCGCTCGCCGCCCGGCCGGACCATCTGGTACGTCCCGTACATCGAGCCCAGCGGCGTCTGGAGCGGGCAGAAGCTCGTGTACTCGAAGGACTGGCCGGGCTCGAGCACCGGCTGCTCGCCCACGACGCCGTCGCCCTTGACCTCGCCGATGGGCCCGTCGGGACCCGAGATGATCCAGTGCCGGCTGAGGAGCTGTGCGGTCTCGCTGCCCTCGTTCGAGATGCGGATCGTGTAGGCGAAGAAGAAGTAGCTCTCCGCCGGGTTGCTGCGCTCGGGCACGTGGAAGCCGCGCGCCACCACGCGGATGCCGTTCGTAACGCAGTCGCTCATGCGGGGATCCCGACATTCTAGCCCGACCGGCAGAGCGAAAAAGGCTTGACGCGGAGTGCGGGGAGGATCAACGTAGGGACGGAAGAAGCGAGAGTGCCGGCGAAACCGTTGCGAAAGCGCGATGGATGGTTGAAGCGGCTGCCGCGATTGCGCGCCCGCGAGGACGATTTCCGCCAGGACTCGCCCACCGCGGTGGCGGCCGAAGCGCTGCGCACCGGCGTCCTGCACGTGATGCGGCGGCGCGAAGAGATCCCCCACGAGGGCGAGACCATCCGCGTTGGCGACCCCGACGACCACGCCTTGGCGAACGAGTACGTCGGCGAAGAAACGCCGGGTGGCTCTACACAGACTCCCGACCAGAGCAACGTGGACGAGATCGGCCGCGTCTACGGCCTGCAGGACGAGGACTCCGGGGCGCTGCGCAGCGGCGCCGAGGTCCTCGAGCGCCGCGATCGCCACCGCACCGAGCTGCAGCCTCCCGGGCGCAGCGAGTCCTGACCTTCCCGGCCACGAAGCCGTTCCCCGACAGCCTGTGCCACGCGTGCGCAGCGCCCCCGCGCTACGTGGAGAGCGACCGCGGCTCGGTCTTCATCCAGTGTCCGATCCTGAAGGCCTACCCCCCGCAGCCTGTGCGCCAGTGCGACGAGTTCCGCCCCCTCCCCGCAACGGCGCCGCGCCCGGGGCAGCGATGAGCGAAGTACGGGTGCGCCGGCCTCGCGCGCTGCCGGACGAGGGCGCCGTGGAGGCGGTCGTGGAGTTGGGCGGGCGCGCGGTGCTCGTGCGTTATCGAGTCACACCCCATGGACCGTTGAGCGCCGACGGCGATGCGTTCGTGCCGGGCGCGATGATGGCGGCGATGTGGCGCGGTGAGCCGCTGCGCAGCGAAGCGCCGGTGTCGGAGGGGCTGCTGGCCGGGCTGCCGCGCATTCAAGACACCTACCACCGCTGGATGCCCGAGGCCCGCGTGGTCCCGGTCGAAGCGCCACCGCGGAGCAGCATGGCCGCGGGCGCGGGGGTCGCCGCGTTCTACTCCGGCGGTCTCGACTCGGGCTACACGCTGCTGCGCCGGCGCTCGGAGCTCAACCACCTCATCCTGATCCACGGCTTCGATACGGGGCCCGACCACGCGGGCCGCGACGAGATCGCGCGCCTGGCGCGCGAGACCGCCGCCGAATTCGGCCTCCAGCTGCTCGAAGTCGAGACGAACGTGCGCGAGCTGTTCGTGGGTCACGGGGTGTTCCTCCTCAACTTCGGCTCGCTGCTCGCGGGCGTCGCCCACGTTCTCGCGCCGCGCCTTGCGAAGGTCTACGTCCCCGGCGGCTACGGCCCCCTGCGCCATTGCCCGAATGGCAGCCACCCCGACGTCGATCCGTGGTGGAGCAGCGCGAGCCTGACCTTCGTCCACGACGGCGGGGACGTGACCCGCTGCGACAAGGCCGAGGCGCTGGCCGAGTCGGACTTCCTGCTGGCGCGCCTGCGCGTGTGCATGAGCGGCCGGCGTCCCGGGAAGAACTGCGGCCGCTGCGACAAGTGCGTGAGGACCATGGTCGAGCTGCGCATCGCCGGCGCCCTGAAGCGCTGCCCGGCCTTCGAGGAACCCCTGGAGCTGGGCCGGGTCCGCTACGCTCGCGCGGCCTCGACCGCGCGGCTCTTCTATCTCGAAGCCCTGCTCCAGGCCGAGGCGCGCGACCGGGATCCGGAGCTGATCGACGCCCTGCGCGACTGCATCGGCTACCGGCACTGGACGGGCTGGAGGCGCCCGCTGACGGCCCTGCGCGCGCGCTACTGGGCGCTGCGGCAAGGCGGCGTGCCATGAGCGCCGCCTTCCGGATCGGAACGCCGCGGCACGACTGGCGCAGGCCTGTGGCTCGCCTCATGAGCTCGCTAGGGACGTTTCGGGAGCGGCGGTGGAACTAGACCTCGCGCTGGAGGCGGCAAGGCGAGCGGCGCTGGAGGCCGGCGACCTGTTGCGCGCCGACTTCCACCGCGCAGGCGGCCCGCGCGGCCATGTGGACAAGGCCGAGGCCGACGTCGAGGCCGAGCGCCTGATCCGCGACGTCCTGCTGCGCGCGTTCCCGGACTGGGGCTTCCTCGGCGAGGAGACGGGCCGCGTGACGGCGAAGCCCGGCGCCCCGATCTGGCTGGTGGACCCGAACGACGGCACGCGCGACTACCTGAAGGGACGGCGGGGAAGCAGCGTATCGATCGGCCTGCTCGCCACGCGCCGGCCCGTGCTCGGCGTGGTGTTCGCCTTCGGCTACCCCGACGACCGCGGCGACCTGTTCGCCTGGGCCGAGGGCTGCGGCCCGCTGCGCCGCAACGGCGACGCGGTCGAGGCGCGCCTGCCCGAGAGCCTCGGGTCCGACGACGTCGTCCTCATCTCGGGCGGCGCCGACCGCGATCCCGAGATGAACCTGCGCGGCTGCGCCCCGGCCCGCTATCGCTCGGTCCCCAGCATCGCGCACCGGCTCGCCCTGGTCGCAGCGGGGGAAGCGGCGGCCACGGTCTCGCTGTTCGCCCCCGGTGCTTGGGACTACGCGGCCGGACACGCATTGCTTTTCGCGTCGCGTGGCGTGCTGCTGGACGCGGCCGGCGCGCCCGTCGAGTACCTCGAGGACGGGACGAGCCGCACCCCGCGCGCCTTCGGAGGACGCCGAGAGGTCGCCGCCCAGTTGCAGGCGGGGGACTGGACACCCACGAGCCGCACGCCCGACACGGGCGACGCGGCCGGTCCGATCCGCACGCGCCGGGGCGAGGCGATCGCCGATGCCGCGCTCCTGTCTCGCGCCCAGGGCTGCCTGCTGGGCCAGATCGCCGGCGACAGCCTGGGCTCGCTGGTCGAGTTCTCGAAGGCCGCGGACATCGCGGTGCGCTACCCCGAGGGCCCGCGCCGGCTGGAGGACGGGGGCGTCTTCCAGACTCTTGCCGGCCAGCCGACCGACGATTCGGAGATGGCCCTGGCCCTCGCGCGAGCCATCGTCGCGCAGGGCGGCTTCGACCCCGTGGCGGTCATCGAGGCTTATCGCGCCTGGTACGCATCGGCGCCCTTCGACATCGGCACGACCACGCGCACGGCCCTCAGCGGCTACGTGATGGGAGACAGCCAGGCCAACGGCGGGCTGATGCGCGTCAGCCCGCTGGCGATCTTCGCCCAAAGGAAGACGGCCGCCGAGGCCGCGGAGATGGCGCGCGAGGATTGCGCGCTGACCCATCCCCACGCGGTCTGCCGCGACGCGTCGGCGGCCTACGTCGTCGCGACCGCGCACGCAATCCGGACGGGGGACGGCGCGGAAGCGGCCTATGCCGCGAGCCTCCAGTGGGCACGCGCGAGCGCGCGCCCCGAGGTGGTGGAGACGCTGCTGGCCGCCCGCGAACGCGCTCCGGTCTGCGACGCCGAGAGCCAGGGCTGGGTTCGAATCGCCCTGCACAACGCCTTCCACGAGCTGCTCCACGCCCCGAGCCTGGAGGAGGGTGTCGTGCGCACGGTACGGCGCGGCGGCGACACCGACACGAACGCCGCGATCGCGGGCGCCCTGCTCGGCGCGGTCCACGGGCGCGCGGGGATCCCCGCCCAGTGGCGCCAGGCCATCCTGAGCTGCCGGCCCCACGTCCTGCGCGCGCGACGCCCGCGCCCGATGACCTACTGGCCCGCCTTCGCCCTGGAGCTGGCGGAACGCCTGCTGCTGGCGGGTTAGCCGCCCGACTCGAAGCCGGGGTACAGCGTCATGCCGCCGTCCACGTAGAGGTTGATCCCGGTCACGTAGTCGGAGGCGTCGGACGCAAGCCACACCGCGGCGCGCCCGATGTCCTCCACCTCGCCCACGCGCTTGTACGGGATGAGGCGCAGCAGCTCGCGCTCCGCTTCGGGTGTGTCCCAGGCCGAGGTGTTGATCGGCGTCTTGATGGCGCCGGGACAGATGCTGTTCACGCGGATCTTGCGGTCCGCGTATTCCTGGGCCAGCGACTTCATCATCAGCATCACGCCGCCCTTCGACGCGGCGTAGTTCACGTGCCCGGCCCACGGGATCACGTCGTGCACCGACGACATGCAGACGATCTTGCCCAGGGCCACGGACAGCTCGGGCTGCGGCCCGCGGCGCAGGAACTCGCGGATTGCCTCGCGCGCGCACAGGAACTGCCCGGTCAGGTTGACGTCGAGCACGAACTGCCAGTCCTTCAGGGTCATCTCGTGGAAGCGGGCGTCCTTCTGCAGCCCCGCGTTCGCGACCAGGATGTCGATGGAGCCCCAGGCGTCGAACATCTGGCGGAGCATCGCCTGCACCTGGCCTTCGCTCGCGACGTCGGCCTTGATGGCCATGGCCCGGCCGCCCTTGCCCTGGATCTCCTTGACCACGACGCTCGCGATCTCGTCGTTGGCCACGTAGTTCACGACCACCGCGGCGCCGGCGCTCGCGAGGGCGCGCGCCACGCCCGCCCCGATGCCCGAGTTGCCACCGGTCACGAGGGCCCGTTGCCCCTTCAGACTGAGGTTGGTTTCTGACACGCGCTCGCTCCTTGTCGGAAGCGTTAACCTAGCACGCTGCAGCCCCGCAGGCGTTCGCGCACCTGGGTCACGTCGCCCACGGCCTCGCCGGGCAGGGCCTTGTCTCGTTCCAGCCGCTCGTAGAGGCCGGCCGCGACGCGCAGCGTCTGGCAGCCGTCGGCCTCGGACGCTTTGCGTCCGGCGAGCGCCAGCCCGAGGTCGGCGCGGGCGCTGGCCAGACGGTAGCGCGCGAAGCTGTTCCCCGGATCCGCGGCCAGCAGCTCCTCGGCCGCTCGCCCTGCCTCTCGCAAGCGCGCGAGCCCGGCGTCGAGCTGGCCCGAGCGCACCAGGCTCTGGCCCAGGAAGTGCAGCGACATGGTCAGGCCGATCCGGCTGCCCTGGCTCGTCGGATCGATGCCGTGGAGGCGGCGCGCCAGCTCGAGCGCGGCCATCCGGTCGCGGATGGCGGCGGCCTGGTCTCCGAGCGCTTCGCGCGCATCGGCCTGGCCCGTGAGCAGGTAGAGGAGCGCGTACTGGTTGCGCGTGTTGTGCGGATCGGCCGCGGCCAGGCCTTCGAGAGCGAGGCGTGCCTGCCCGGCCAGCTCGAGGGCTCCGCGATGGTCGCCGCGGACGAGCATCTGGCGGGCCAACTCGCTCTGGATGAACACGAGGCTGGTGCGCGCGGGCTGATCGCCCGGGTTCTGCTGGCCAAAGGCCGTGCCGGCGGCCACCGCGAGACGCAGCGACTCGAAGGCCGCCTCGGCGTTGCCGCGCCGTCCCTGCACGTAACCCAGCGTGTGCAAAGCCGTGGCCTCGCCGACCAGCCGCTCGCCCTTGCGAGCCAGCTCGGCGAAGCGCGCGGCGGCTTGGCGGGCCAGCTCCTCGGAGCGCGGCAGGTCGCCGGCGAAGATCAGGGCGCGCGCGAGCTTGGTCTCGTCGGTGGCCAGCAAGGCGACGTCGGCTGTCGAAGCCTCGGCCCCGCTCGCCACGCCCTGGCGCAGGGACAGCGCCTTCTCGTAGCTCGCGAGGGCGCCCTTCGTGTCGCCCAGGCTGTCGCCCCCCGGCGCTCCCTGCACGTCGCCCAGGCGCTCGTAGGCGGCCGCCAGCTCGCGTTGCAGCTCCAGCTCGCCGCTCTCGGCGGCGAGGCCGTCGAGGTACTGCACGGCGCGGCGCACCACCAGCTGGCGCGCCGGTGTGGAGCCCGGGAGGTTCTTGATCGCGTCGTGGAACTCGAACAGGAACGAGTTCGCGAGCTGTCGCACGTCGGCGAAGCGCCGCTGGGCCCGGGCCGCGTTGTCGGCCGCGATGCGCGCCTGGCGCGCGGTCGCCAGCAGGCCCAGCACCAGGCTCAGCACCACCAGGGTCGCGGCCGCGACGCCCACCCGATGACGCGCCACGAACTTCGAGGCGCGATAGCCCACCGAATCGCGCTGGGCTCGCACCGGGCGGCCTTCGAGCCAGCGGCCCAGGTCGCTCGACAACTCTTCCGCCGAGCCGTAGCGACGGCCGCGCAGCTTGTGCATCGCGCGCATCACGATGGTGTCGAGGTCGCCGCGCAGGGCGTGCGAGCGCGGGCCGCCCAGCGCGTCGCTGGGCGGCGGCGGATCGCTGTCGCAGACCGTGCGCACGATCTCGGCCAGCGCGTCCGTGCGCAGCGTGTAGGGACGCTGGCCCGCCAAGAGCTCGTAGAGCAGGACGCCCAGGGAGTACACGTCGCTCGCCGTGGTGATCGCTTCGCCCCGCACCTGCTCGGGACTCGCGTAGCTGGGCGTCATCAGCGGGAGCAGGGTCGCGGTGGGCGCGTCGTCCGGGTCCACACCGGCGGCCAGCAGCTTGGCGATGCCAAAGTCCAGCAGCTTCGGCACGCCGGCCTGCGTGACCAGGATGTTGTCGGGCTTGAGGTCGCGGTGCACGACCAGGTTCTGGTGGGCGCAGTGCACGGCGGCGCACACGGCGCGGAACAGGGTGACGCGCTCCCGGGGCTCGGCGCGCCGCGTCTCGCAATAGCGCGTGATCGGCTCGCCCTCGACGTGCTCGATCACCAGGTACAGCAGGCCCTCGTCGGTGCGGCCGCCGTCGAGCACCGACGCGATGTTCGGGTGCTGCAGGCGCGCCAGGATCTGGCGCTCCTGGCGGAAGCGCCGCACGAGGGACTCCGAGTCGAAGCCGCCGCCCACCACCTTGAGCGCCACGACCTTGTGGAAGGTGTCGTCGTCGCGGACCGCCCGGTACACGGCGCCCATGCCGCCGCGGCCGATCTGGCCCAGGATCAGGTAGGGACCGATGCGCCGGCCTTCGGGCAGGCCGGGTGCCGGCTCGGGCGCCGCCGGGCCCGAGAGGAAGTTCCCGGCCTGCGCGTGTGATTCGAGCAGCGAATCGACCTCGCGCCGGAGCGCGGCATCGTCCGCGCACAGCCGGTCCAGCAGAGATGCCCTCGACTCAGGCGGCGCGTCGAGCGCCGCCTGCAGGATGGGCTTCACGCGCTGCCAGTCCGGTTCGGCCACGGCGCAGGTAGGCTAGGGGAGGGCGTGGCCCGCGGTCAACCGCGGTATGCTCCTGGCTTCCAAGACTCCGAGGTTTCCAAGATGAACGCTGCGCTGCGCTCCGTCCTCGCCCTGTGCGCTCTCGCCGCACCCGCGTGGGCCGCCGACGAAGAGAAGGACAAGGGGCCGCTGGGCGGCCTCGAATTCCGGCTGGTCGGCCCCTACATCGGCGGCCGCGTGTCGCGCGCGATAGGCATCCCCGGCGATCCGCGCACGTACTATGCCGCCACCGCCTCGGGGGGCGTGTGGAAGTCCGCGGACGGCGGCTTCACCTGGAAGCCGGTCTTCGACGAGCAGGCCGACTCGTCGATCGGCTCGATCGCCGTGGCGCCCTCGGATCCGAGCGTCGTCTACGTCGGAGCCGGCGAGGCCAACATCCGCGGCAACGTCGCCGCTGGCCACGGCATCTACAAGTCCAGCGACGCTGGCAAGACCTGGACCCACGTGTGGAAACAGGAGGGCCAGATCGGAACGCTGGCCGTCCACCCGAAAAACGCCGACATCGCGTTCGCGGCCGTGCTGGGCCGCGCCTTCGGCCCCAACCCGGAGCGCGGCGTCTATCGCACCCGTGACGGCGGCAGGACCTGGCAGCAGGTGCTGAAGAAGGACGCGGACACCGGCGCCTCCGACGTCGCGATCGACCCCGCGCGGCCCAACGTCGTCTTCGCGGGCCTCTGGCAGGCGCGGCGCAGGCCGTGGGAGCTGACGAGCGGCGGACCCGGCGGCGGACTCTGGGTGTCCCGCGATGGCGGCGATGCCTGGAAGGAGTTGAAGCCGGGCGCGTCCGGCCTGCCCGAAGGACCATGGGGGAAGGTCGGCGTGGCGGTCGCCGCCTCCAACTCGAACCGCGTCTACGCGATCGTCGAGGCCGACAAGGGCGGCGTCTACCGCTCCGACGACGGCGGCGAGAGCTGGAGCCTGGCCAGCGACCAGCGCGCCCTGCGCCAGCGCGCCTGGTACTACTCGACGCTCAGCGTGAACCCGAAGTACGAGAACGAGCTGTGGGCGCCCCAGGTGCCGATGCTGCGCAGCCTCGACGGCGGCGGCACGTGGAAGCGCGTCAAGGGCATCCACCACGGCGACCACCACGACGCGTGGTTCGACCCCGAGGATCCGAAGCGCATGATCGTGGCCAACGACGGCGGTGTGGACATCACGTTGAACGGAGGCGAGACCTGGTTCGCGCCGCGGCTGCCCCTGGGCCAGTGCTACCACGTGCAGGCCGACACGTCGTCGCCCTACCGTGTTTCCTGCGCGCTGCAGGACCTCGGCACGGCGTCGGGGCCGAGCAACAGCCTGTCCGCCGACGGCATCAACTGGGGCGACTGGTACGACGTGGGCGGCGGCGAGGCGGGCTGGACCGCACACGACCCGTCGGACCCGAACGTGGTCTACGCAGGCGAGTACCTGGGCTACTTCTCGCGCTACGACCACCGCACGCGCCAGGCGCGCCACGTGGGCGCCTGGCCCGACAACCAGTCCGGGCACGGCTCCGAGGACTCGAAGTACCGTTTCCAGTGGACGGCGCCGATCGTGATCTCGCCCCACGATCCGAAGGTCGTGTACCACGGAGCGAACGTGCTGTTCCGTACGTCGGACGGCGGGCAGGGCTGGACGGCCATCAGCGGCGACCTGACGCGCAACGACAAGTCGAAGCAGCGCTGGTCCGGCGGGCCGATCACCGGCGACAACACCGGCGTCGAGCACTACGCCACGATCTTCAGCGTCGCCCTGTCGCCGCTGGAGCAGGGAGTGATCTGGACCGGCAGCGACGACGGCCTCGTGCACGTCACGCGGGACGGCGGTGCCAACTGGACGAACGTCACGGCGGCGATCCCGAAGCTTCCCGAGTGGGGCTCGGTGAAGGGCATCGACGTCTCGCCCTTCGAGGCCGGCACCGCCTACGTCGTGGTGGACGCCCATCGCATGGACGACGCGCGGCCATACCTGTGGAAGACCAGCGACTACGGCAAGACCTGGCGCAGCCTGAGCGCCGGCCTGGCGCAGGACGTGTACCTCCACGCCGTGCGGGAGGATCCGAAGAAGAAGGGCCAGCTCTACGTCGGCACCGAACGCGGCGTCGCCTGGAGCCGCGACGACGGGAAGACCTGGGAGCCGTTGAAGCTCAACCTGCCCACGGTGGCGGTGCACGACCTGGTCGTGAAGGGCGACGACCTGGTGCTCGGCACCCACGGGCGCTCGATCTGGATCCTCGACGACCTCGGCGCGCTGCGCGAGCTCGGCCCCGCGGTCCGGGAGAAGCCACTCCACCTCTTCGCGCCGAGCCCGGTCGCGCAGTGGCGCTGGCGTTCCTCCTTCCACGAGGAGGGGCCGGGGGAGAACCCGAAGCCTGGCCTCAACGTGCAGTACTGGCTCAAGGAGAAGTCGGACGAGCCCCTCACGCTGGAAGTGACCGATGCCTCGGGCCGGCTGGTGCGCCGGCTGTCGAGCGAGGTCGAGAAGGCCGACGTCCCGGCCGACGATCCCGACTCGTGGGGTCCAGAGAAGAAGGCGCCGCTCAAGTCGGGCAAGGGGGTACAGCGGGGCAACTGGGACCTGACGGCCGAGGCCCCGCGCAAGATCAAGAAAGCGCGGATCGACTGGGGCGACATCGAGTCCGGACCGAGCGTCCTGCCCGGCCGCTACACATTGAAGCTCCACCGCGGCAAGGAGTCGAGCACGGCGACGGTCGAGGTCCTGCCCGATCCGCGCGTGGCGATGAACGCCGATGTGCGCCGGCAGCAGCTCGACTTCGTCGACTTGGTCGGCGCCGCGATCACCCGCTGCTCGACGATGGTCGAGGACCTGCGCGTGGTGCGTAACCAGCTCCAGTCGCGCGTGGAACTTCTGAAGGGCCAGGCCGCCGCCAAGGACTGGGTGACGGCGGCCACGGGCCTGGCCGCGAGCCTCGATAGCCTGGAGCAGAAGCTGCACAACCCCAGGGCCCAGGTTACCTACGACATCCTGGCGATGAAGGGCGGCGCGCGTCTCTACTCGCAGCTGGTCCCGCTCTACTCCTTCGCCCGCGACGCCGATGGCGTGCCGACCCAGGGCATGCGCGACTTGTTCGCGGAGCGCTCGAAGGAGCTCGACGGCTACGCGTCGGAGTGGAAGGAACGGCTCGGCGCCGTCGCGACCCTGAACGCCCAGGCCAAGACGCTGGGCCTCGAGTTCGTGACGGCGCCGGCCAACTGATCCGCGCGGCTACCAGGCGGGCGGGGCGGCGAAGCCGTCTTCCGCGCGCTCGCGCTGGCGCAGCCGGTCGCGGCTCCACCACGGCTCGGGCAGGAGGCCCAGCGCCCGCAGCGACGACGCGTACTCGTAGCGCAGCGTCGTGAGCTGGGCCGGCACGGGCATCGGGTCGAACTGGACGATCTGCGCCGGGTCGTGGGTCTCGCGTCCCCAGCCCGTGCCCGGGTACGAGCGCGCGCTGCCCGAATAGCCGAGCGAATCGAGCTTCTCGCGCGAGGCCTGCGCCTCGTCGCGAGCCTCGGGAGCGACAGTCGCTGGCGGCGCCGGCTGGGACTTGTGGACATCGCGGTTCCTCGAGTCGTCGTCGCGTTCTCCCCAGGAGCCATCCGGGTATACCGGCACGGGCTGCCGACGGTAGCTCCGCTGCTCCCGGAACACGCCCACCTCGATCCATCCCATCTTGGAGTTGGCCTTGCCCGCGCGCGCGGCGTAGGACGCACGCTCGTCCACGAAGGTGAAGCGCCGGACCTCGGACAGCGACGTCCGCCAGCCGCGCACGCTGGTGTCGGCCCAGGGGTCGAGGACGTACATCCGGTTGCGCGGCGAATGAGCCTCGGCGCGCTCCCCGCTCACCACGTTCAGCCCGTCCACGACCAGCACGACACCCACGCGTTCGGCGCTGCGGTTCCGCAGCACGATGTCGTAGGACGCGCCCTGGCTGGCCTCGAAGTACAGGCGGCCCGAGCCGTCGCGGGCCGGATACAGGGGCGATTCGCGGCCGCCCACGCGGATGTCTACGTCCACGAGCCGGCCCATCGGCCAGCGGGGCTGGGTGGCACCGGCGGGGAGCGCAAGCACGGCCGAGGCGGCGAGCAGCAGGGACCAGCGGGTCATGGTCGTCCTCCTGGGGGATGTACAGCCCGCCCGTGGGAGGTATTCCCGCGCGGTCAGAGCTGCGGCGCGGGGCCCATCACGTCGTCCACACTGAGCAGCTTCAGGGGGCCGAGGTTCAAGGCCCGGAGCTTCGCTTCGACCTTGGCGCGATCGCCGACCACGACGATCGCGAGGTTCGCGGTATCGATCCACGCGGCGGCCCGCTCGACCCCGCCGACGCCCGCGGCCAGGGCCTTCGGCACGAACGCGGAGAAGTAGTCGGCCGGCAGGCCGTACAGCCACTGCTCGGCGAGATTTCCCGCCACATCGCCCGCCGTCTCGAAGTTCTCGGCGTAGGACAGGGCGAGATAGTTGCGGGCGCGCTCGACCTCCTCGGGTGCCGCCGGCGTGCGGATGCGCCGCAGCTCCCTCATGAACTCGCCCAGCGCCTCCGCGGTAGAGTGCGTCTGCACGTCGGCTGCGGCCTGGAACAACCCCGCCACCCGCCGCTGGTCGAAGCCCGAGCGCGCGTAGTAGGCATAGCCGTGCTGTTCGCGCAGGTTGTCGTTGAGGCGCGAAGTGAACGAGCCGCCGAGCAGCGTGTTCATCACCAGCAGCGTCGCTTGATCCGGCGCGGGATTGCGGGGTCCGACCCGGCCAATGCGGATCACGGACTGTGCGGCGCCCGGCCGGTCCACGAGCCAAACCCTGCGGCCCTTGACCTGCGGCGGCTCAGGGATCGCCGGAGGGGACGCGGCGTCCGCCTTCGCCCAGGTCCCGAAGGCCCGCTCCAGCAGCGGCAGGACCGCGGGCGTCACGTCGCCGACGACCACGAGGGCCGCGTTCTCGGGGCGGTAGTGGCGCGCGTGGAACGCCTGCAGATCGCTCACGGTGATGGCGGAGACGGAGCGCGTGTCGCCGCCGGGATGCCGGCTGTAGGGGTGCGCATCCCCGAAGACCGCACGTGCCAGTGCCCGGCCGGCCACGGCGGCCGGTTGGTCTCGAGCCTGCAGGAGCCGCGTCAGGGTCTCCTTGCGCAGCCGCTCCAACTCCCGGGCGGGGAAGTCGGGTCGCAGGGCAATATCGGCCATCAGGCCCAGCCCGGCATCGAGCCGCGCGACGGGCACGCGCAGGCTGACGTGCGACGCGTCCCACGACGAGCTGGCGCCCAGGCTGGCGCCCAGGAAGTCGATGGCATCGGCCAGGGCCAGCGCGTCCTGGCCGCCCGCGCCTTCGTCGAGCATACCGGTCGCCATGGCCGCGAGGCCGGGCCGATCGCCCGGATCCACAGCGCTCCCGGAGCGCACCACGAGCAGCAGCTCGGCCACCGGGACCTCGTGGGACTCGGCCAGCAGAACCGGCAGGCCGTTCGAGAGCGCGAGCTCCTGGAGCGCGGACAGCCTCAGCGGTCGCGCCGGCCCGGGCTTCGGCGGCTGGGAGCGATCGGCGCCGAAAGCGGGGAGGGCGGCGAGCAGCAGGCAGGCGAAGCCCTTCATCGCGCCAGCGTCGAAACGGCCAGCTCTCGTCGTCCTTTCGGCACGATCGACAGCACCACGCGCCCTCTGCCCAGCCAGGCGTTGGCGGCGGCGCGCACGTCGTCGGGACTGAGCGCCCGGAACCGCGCCAGGTCCTCCTCGAAGAAGTCGGGGTCCCCCGTGTAGAAGTAGTACTCGTTGAGCTGATCGGCCTTCGCACCGACGCGATCGAGGACGTCGTACATGCCGGCTTCCCGCTGGTTGACGAAGCGCTGCAGCTCCCGCTCCTGCGGCGCCTCCGACTTGAGCTTCGCGATCTCCTCGTCCACGAGACGCGCGATCTCCGGGAGGCCGTGGCCGGCGCGGGCCGTCACCACGACGTTGAAGCTGCCGCTGAGCGCTCCCGAGTCCACGTAGGCGCTGGCGTCCTGCGCTACCTGCATGTCGTATACGAGCCGCTTGTAGAGCCGCGAGTTCTTGCCGTCGGCCAGGACACCGCCGAGCGCTTGCAGCGACGGGTCGGGCGCCGAATACAAAGGGGGTCCGGGCCAGCTGAGGTACAGCCGCGGCAGTTGAACCTGGTCCTCGTGGACCAGGCGCTTCTCCTCGGCCAGCACCACGGGTTGGGCCGAAAGCGGCGGCACGGGCGCGCTCTTCTCCAGCTCACCGAACCACTTCTCGGCCTGGGCCTTCAGCTCGCTCGCGTCCACGTCGCCCGCGATCACCACGCTCGCGTTGCCGGGGCCGTACCACTTCTTGAAGAAGTCCGTCACGTCGGCGTAGCGGGCCGCGCTCAGGTCTTCCATCGAACCGATGACCGGCCAGGAGTAGGGATGGCCGCTCGGGAACAGCGCCTGGATGATCAGCAGCTCCGACATGCCGTAGGGGCGGTTCTCGTAGGACTGGCGGCGCTCGTTCTTGACCACGTCGCGCTGGCCGTCCACGCGCGCCTCGGACATGCTGTCGAGCAGGTAGCCCATGCGATCGGATTCGAGGAACAGGGGCATCTCCACGGCGTTGCTGGGCACGCTCTCGTAGTAGTTGGTGCGGTCGTTGTTGGTGGAGCCGTTGTTGTTGCCGCCCAGGGCCTCGAGCCAGCGGTCGAAGGCGCCCTCGGGAACGTTCTTGGAGCCCTCGAACATGATGTGCTCGAACAGGTGGGCGAACCCCGTGCGCCCGGGCGTCTCCCGGCCCGAGCCCACGTGGTACCAGGTGTTGACACTCGCGATGGGCGCCGAGTGGTCCTCGTGGACGATCACGGTGAGGCCGTTTGGCAGCCGGAACATCTCGTAGGGGACGCGCAGCCGCTCGCCTGCGGCGGGCAGCGCGATGGCGGCCGAAAAAACGAAGGGCACGGCGCGAAGCATCGGGCCTCCCAAAAGGCCCGATCTTATCGCGCCGCGCCCTGGAAGGACGCGGTTCAGTCGATTGGACGCCTTAAGAAGCCTTCTTCTTGACGGTCTCGAGGGCGATCGTCACGGCCACGTCGTCGCTGACCACGAGCCCGCCGTTGTCCATGGCCTTGCTCCAGGACACGCCGAAGTCCTTGCGGTTGATCGTGATCGCGGTCTCGAAACCCATCTTGGTGTTGCCCCAGGGGTCCTGGATCGGGCCGAGCACCTTCACCGGCAGCGTGATGGTCTTGGTGTTGCCTCGGATCGTGAGGTTGCCGGTCACGTCGTAGAGGTCCTTGCCCTTCGGGGCGATCTTGCTGCTCTTGAAAACGATCTCGGGGTGGTTGGCCGCGTCGAAGAAATCGGGCGACTTCAAGTGCTCGTCGCGCTTCGGCTCAGCCGTGTCGACGCTGGCCGTCTTGATCTTGAACTCCACCGAGGACACCTCGGGCTTGCCCGACTCGACCTGGATCGTGCCCTCGAACTCCTTGTAGCGGCCGCGCACCTTCGAGATGGTGAGATGAGTGACCTGGAACGTGACTTCGGAATGTCCGGCGTCGATCGTATAGATGTCGGCGGCGCCCGCCGGGGCCGCCACGGCCACGGCCAACGCCGACGCCAACAGGATCTTCTGCATCGTCTGTTCTCCTTTACTTCGAAAGAGTGCGTCTGGCCTCGACCTTGGCCCGGACCGCGTCGAGGGATTGGATGAGGCCGTCGAGTGCGGACCGGCTGAGGCCGCCCAGGACGGTTGCATCGCCCTGGAGCATGGGGTCGTCGAGCCGTGCCAGGAGCTCCAGGCCTTCGGGCACGATGAAGCACAGCACCTGGCGCCGGTCCTCGGCGCAGCGCTTGCGCCGCACCAGCTTCTTCGCCTCCAGGCGGTCCAGCAGCCGCGTGATGCCCGGAGCCTGCTCGACCATGCGCGCGGCGATCTCCAGGGTGGGCAGGCCAAGGGCTCCGGCCCCGCGCAGGACGCGCAGCACGTTGTACTGCTGGAGCGTGATCCCGTGGGGCTCCACCACGCGCGCGATCTCGCGGCGCACCGTGTCGGCGGTGCGCAGCAGGCCGACGGTGGCCTCCTGGGCCCGGGACTGGAAGGGCTTCCGCTGCTTGATTTCCCGTTGCAGCTGGCTCTCGCGCGGCACCCTGACAACGTACGCGGCATTAGTTGACTGGTCAAGTAAAAGCCTGTGAAAGCCGGCCGCCAACGGCAAACCACAGAGAGCACGGAGGAACGTACGGCGAGGACACAGAGGAGCATGGGCCTTGAAACTCCCACCTGTCTCTGTGATCTCTCTGTTGTTCTCTGTGTCCTCTGTGGTTGCCGTGGACCGGGATGCGGCGGGACGGAACTGCCCGCCAGGGGTTAGAGTCCAAGGGGAATAGCGGGCCCCCGAGTCGGGTACTCCGGGGGAACAGGAGAAACCCATGGCCCGATTCGCCGCCCTCGTCCTGCTTCTCTCACTCGCGAACGCGGTGCGGCCCGCCGTCACGCCGCCCGAGACCGGCGACACCGCCTTCGCCCGCAACGACTTCCGCCGTGCCCTGGATCTCTATCGGCAGGAGCTCGCGGCGCGGCCCGACCCCGAGAAGGAGCGCCGGGTCGTCTCCTGCCTCGCGGCGCTCAACGAGTGGGACGAGGCGTTGGGCGAGGGCGGGGCTCTCGTCTCGCGGGCCGGCGAAGGCCTGGAGGGCGTGAAGGCTCGGCGGCTGCTGGCGGGCATGCTGCGCGACGCTCCGCACTGGGGGTTCCGCTCGGGCGGAGTGCTGCGACGGGGCAACGAACACCGGGAGGGCGAGCAGGTCTGGACCGAGCAGGAGGACCGGGAGGCCGCGCGCGGCCATCTGGAGGCGGCCCTCGAGATCCTGTACGCGATGGAACAGGGGGGACGGCCCGCGGCCGCCTCGCGGGCCGAGCGCATAGGCGTGGACCTCGACCTCGCGGACCTGCTGTCGGAGAGCTATGGGGTCGGACCGATGCCCGAGCCGCGTGTCACGAGTCTGGGCCGGGGCTACTTCGCGGCGCGCCGGGAATGGGGCGCGTTCCTGCGCGCCGACGACCTGTACGCCGAAGCCCTGGAGCTGGGGGTGCAGGCGGGCGACACGCGCTCGGCCGCCCTCGCGATCTACGCCCGCGCCCTGACGCGGCACCGGGTCCGGTCGGCCTTCGACCAGCTGGGGGCCGCGGACCGGCCGCTCACCGCCGACGAGGCCGAGGCGCTGCGGCGGCGCGGCGACCCGGCCGCCGAGCTGGCGTCGGTCGCCGAGCGCTTCCCTCGGGACCCGCTGGCCGACGAGGCGCTGTTCTCCGCGGCGCGCGTCCTGGAGGAGCGCGGCGAAGCCCGCAAGGCGGAAGGCGTCTACGAGCAAGTCGCGGCCGCCTACCCGAAGAGCCCGTGGGCGTCCGACGCGAAGGCCGCGCTCCAGGACCTGCGGCGCAAGGACCTGAGCCTCCACTTCGAAGGCTCGGTCCTGCCGGGGCAGGTCGCGACGCTTCAGCTCAACAGCCGCAACCTGTCCCGCGTGTCCTTGAGGCTCCGGCGCGTCGAAGCGGACCGGCTCTTCGAGCTCGCGACCCTCGATCGCCGCGGGGGCGACTGGCTCGACCCGAGCCTGCTGCAGGGCGCCCCTGAGGCCGCTGCGGCCTGGGACGTGGCGATCGCCGACGACGCGGCGCGTCGCGCGCTCGCCACGAGCGTACAGGTGCCGGCCCTGCCTCTCGGCCTGTACCGGCTGCAGGCGACGGGCGACGGGATCACGGCGACCACGCTTTGGCTCGTCTCCGACCTCGCGCTGGTCGCGAAGGTCGGCTCCCGACAGGTGCTCGTCTACGTGGCCGACGTCACGAGCGGCGCGCCGGTCGAAGGCGCGTCGCTCCTGCTGCGGGAGTTCTTCTCGTGGAACGCCCCACCCCGAGTGCATCAGGCCCGCTCGGGCGCCGACGGCTCGTCCGAGGCCGCCCTCGGCGAGACGGACGGCGGCGGGACTCAGCTCGAGGCGTTGGCCCGGATCGGCGATCGCATCGCGGTGACGCCCGCGACGTGGCGCTACTGGCGGAGCGAGAGCGAGCTTCAGCTCCGCGCGCACCTGACCACGGACCGCCCGGTCTACCGCCCCGGCCAGACCGTCCACTTCCGCCTCGTGGCCCTGCGCGGCAGCGAATCGGGCGACACCCCGGCGGCGCAGCGCAAGACCACGCTGGTCGTCCGCGACCCGAAGGGGACCGAGGTCTACCGGCGCGAACACACGAGCGACGCCTTCGGCGTCGTTTCGGGCACCCTGTCCCTGGGCGACGAGCCGCCGCTGGGCGTGTACGGGTTCGAGATCCAGGTGGACGGGCACGGGCGGATCGGGGCGGCCGGCGGCCAGTTCCGTGTCGAGGAGTACCGCAAGCCCGACTTCGAGGTCACGGTCGACCCGGGCAGCGCGCTGCGCGCCGGCGAGACGGGACGGGCCGCCATCGTGGCGCGCTACTACTTCGGCTCGCCGGTGGCCGAGGCGACGGTGTCGTGGAGCGTGTTCCGTACGCCGGCCTGGCGCCGGCCGCCGTTCCGAGATCCCCACGAGTGGCTATACGGGCCGGGCTACTGGTGGCCGTCGTTCCACCGTCCCAGCCGGGAGCTCGTCACCCAGGGCGAGGCCCGGACCGACGCCGACGGGCGCGCGCAGATCGAGTGGGCGACGCGGGCCGGCGAGGACGGCAGCTACGAGATCGAGGCGCGGGTCGTGGACCTGTCGCGGCGCGAAGTGCGCGGCGGCGGCTCGGTGCAAGCCAAGCGCGCGGCGTTCGACCTGTTCGTGCGCGGCGACCGCGGGTTCTACCGGCCGGGCGAGAAGGCCAGCTTCGAGCTCGCGTCCCAGGACGCGAACGGCAAGCCGGTGACGACGGCCGCCCGCTTCGTCGTGTACCGACAGACGTGGTCGTCGCTGCGCGAGACGCTGAAGGAAGACGCGGTCTACGAGCAGGCCGTCAAGCTCTCGGCCGAAGGGCGGGCCGTGGTCCGCTGGCCCGTGACGGAGCCCGGCGAGTACCGCGCGGCGCTTCTGGCCACCGATGCGCGGGGCGAGGCCGTCAGCGGCGACACCACGCTGCGCGTGGCCGACGACGACGCCCGCAGCGACCTGTTCCGGCTCTCGGACGTGGAGCTGACCCTCGAGCGGCCCAGCTACAAGCAGGGCGAGACTGCGCGGGTGCTAGTGGCGTCGTCGCGGCCTGCTGCGGTGCTGCTCACGGAGGAGGCGGAGGGGCGCATCCTGCGCCACCGCACGGTCGTGCTCGGGGGTCGTGGCCGCATCGTGGAGATCGTCCTCGGCCGGGCCCACACGCCCAACGTGTTCCTGCGGGCCACCCAGGTTTCCGACGGCCGCGTCTACACGACCCAGCGCGAGCTGTTCGTGCCGCCCGACGAGCGGTTCCTGCGCGTCACCGCGACCCCGGCTTCGGCCACGGTGAAGCCAGGCGCGAAAGGCGGGCTCGACTTGCTCGTGACGGACGCCGCGGGGCGGCCCGTGGCGGGATCCTTCTCGCTCGCCGTCACCGACCGCTCGGTCGAGGCGATCCAGGCGCCCTACGCGCCCGACATCCGATCCTTCTTCTACGGCGGCCGGCGCGGGCTCCGCGTGAGCGAGTCGTCGTCCTTCGCCTTCCGCGCCCCCAGTTCGACCGTGCGTGACGCCAAGGCGGTCGCCTACCGGCGCCACGGCCAGCCGCCCGGATGGTGGGGGAGCCTGCGCGGTCAGCGGCGCGACTGGGCGGGAGACGAACTGGAGGCCGATCTTGCGGCGAAGAGCGAGGAGGTCATGGTCGCGGGCGCGGTTCAGGCGGCCGACTCGATGGCGTACAACGCGGCCGGCGTCGTGGGAGGCGTCGTGGGCGGCCTGCCCGCGGCGGCTCCGGCGAGTCGCATGATGCTCAAGGAGGGCAAGGTCGCGGAGGAGCTAGTCGAGCCGGCCACCCGCTCGGTCTTCGCTGACACCGCCTACTGGAACGCGTCGGTCGTGACCGGCGCCGATGGCCGCGCCTCGGTCACGGTCGAGTACCCCGACTCCCTCACCGACTGGAAGATCGTGGCCCGCGGCCTGGACGCGCAAGCGCGGGTCGGCGAGGTTACGGGCTCGGTGGTCGCGCGCAAGGACCTGATGGTGCGCCTGCAGTCGCCGCGTTTCTTCGTCGAGCGCGACCGCGCGCTGCTGTCGGCCCTGGTGCAGAACGACCTGGACCGCGAGGTCGAGGCGACGGTTCGCCTGAGGGTCTCCGACGTGCTGCGCCTCGGCGCGCCCGCCGAGTCGCGGCTGCGCATCGCGGCCCGGACCCAGGCCCGGGTCGAGTGGCCGGTCGAGGTGATCGGCGGCGGCGAGGCGAGGGTCTACGTTGCCGCGCTCACATCCGTCGAATCCGACGCGGCCGAGCTCCGATTCGATGCCCTCGTCCATGGCACCGACAAGCTCGTGACGCAGGCCGGCCGTCTGCTCGCCGGCGAGAGCCGCGAGCTGCTGCTGGAGATCCCGGCCGAGCGCGCGCGCGGCTCCGCGCGCCTGACGCTGACCGTCGCGCCCAGCCTGGTGTCGTCCCTGCTCGACGCCGTGCCCTACCTCGTGGACTACCCCTACGGGTGCGTCGAGCAGACGCTGAGCCGGTTCCTGCCGGCGGTCGTGTTGTCGAAGGCGCTCGCCGACTCCGGGGCCGATCTCGAGGACCTGGCGCGGCGACGCGCGGCCCTGAAGGTTGGGGACCGCGGCCTGAAGCGCAACCCCGTCTTCAGCAGCGCCGAGCTACGGGCGATGGTGAGCGCGGGCCTGAAGCGCATCTACGGCTTCCAGAACCCGCACGGAGGGTTCGGCTGGTGGAAGGGCGACGCGGGCGACGTGCGCATGACCGCATACGTGCTCTACGGCCTCGTGACCGCGCGCGCGGCAGGCTACGACGTGGACACGAACGTCCTCGACCGCGCCGCCGCCTTCCTGGAGACGGAGTCGAAGAACGAGACGTCGCTCCACGCGCGCGCCTACGCGGCCTTCGCGTTGGCCACGGCGGGGCGCAAGCCGGCGGATCTCGACCTTTTGTACAAGCGCCGCGCGGACCTCAGCGTCCATGGCCAGTCGCTCCTGGCCCTGGCCCTCCTCGGCAGCGGGCGCGTGCCTGACGCCGACATCGTGGCCGGCAATCTGGTGGACGCCGCCGTTGTGGACGCCAAGGCCGACACGGCGTCCTGGCGCACCGGCTCGAGCTGGTGGCTGTGGGAGCACGACCGCGTCGAGACCCAGGCCTTCGCGCTGTGGGCCCTCGCGGAAGTCCGGCCTCAGAGCCCGCTCGCCCCGCAGGTCGCCCGCTGGCTGCTCCTGAACCGCCAGGGTAGCCGCTGGTTCTCGACCCGCGACACCGCCCACGCGATCTTCGCCCTCGCGGCCTACGCGAAGAACGCGGGCGAGAGCGAGCCCGATCTCACGCTCGAGGCCAGTGTGGGAGGCATCGCCAAGACCTTCCGCATCACACGCGAGAACGCCCTCGCCTTCGACGACACGCTGAGCCTGGGCGACGCGGAGCTCGGCGCGGGCCGGAAGGCGCTGCGCCTGCGCGTGACGGGCCGCGGCGTCCTGTACTTCGCCGCGGCGCTGCGCTTCTTCACCAAGGAGGAGGACATCCGCGGCGCGGGGACGACACTGCGCCTGCGGCGCGAGTACTTCCGCCGCATCCCGCGTGTCGTAGTGGAGAAGGGAGTGCGCCGCCTCACTCACGACCTGGAGCCCGTCTTGAGCCTGGGCAGCGTCAAGAGCGGCGACGAGGTGGAGGTGAAGCTGACCATCGAGGCCCCGACGGCCTACGACCACCTGGTCTTCGAGGACCCCAAGCCCGCGGGCTTCGAGCCCGTGGACCTCGTGAGCGGCTCGCGCTACGGCGACGGCCTGTGCTCGAACATGGAGCTGCGCGACGAACGCGTGGCGTTCTTCATCACCCACCTGTCCCAGGGCACGCAGGCGATCCGCTACGTGCTGCGCGCCGAGACGCCGGGCGAGTATCACGCGCTGCCGGCGCGCGGCTACGCGATGTACGCGCCCGAGATCGCAGCGCTGGCCGACGAGTGGCGGGGAAGGGTCGAGACGGGGGCAGCGCTCAGCGCTGGGCGCTAGCAGGCTGCTGAAAAAGACCTATTGAGGATGGTACGAGGCATACGATGACCTCCAGGTTCGAGAAGGAGGAACGGATGCGAGGAGACGCCGTCGAGCCGGACGCGGCATTCAGCTACATT
>Ga0187893_10000596_pt1 | contig 92374 bp, 70 predicted proteins | sample MA1701074metaG_FD_139574 | JGI IMG/M metagenome (GOLD analysis project Ga0187893, IMG submission 139574) | White microbial mat communities from a basaltic lava cave in the Kipuka Kanohina Cave System on the Island of Hawaii, USA - MA170107-4 metaG ... | reverse complement strand
TGATTATGAATCGGGAGAGTAGCGCAGTCAATAGCCGCCTCGCCCCCATCGAGGGGAGCGAGAGCGGCGGCAAATTCATCCTCGCTGCTGAAGCAGGAGGCTTTCTTTGCCAGATTCGGTAATTCTACGGGCAGCTACCCCTGGCGAGTGGACGGTGATTATTCTGCGCTTGTTACGATCACCAACACCAGCGATCAGGCTGCAAGATACCGTGCCAGCATAAACTATACAGGAGGGAAGTATAACTTCAACATAAGAGATATCGCCGCAGGCGAAACGGTGATCTTTGATCTGAAAAAGATTCGGGATGAGCAAATCCAGGATAAAGACGGAAACACAATCCCCCTCACCGTGACCGCCGGACAGTTTCGATGGAGTCTGATCGGAGGCGATTCAGTCAGGCTGATCGGGCGTAACGAAGAGATAAGTCTTTCTCAAGGGATCAGCAGCAGCTTTAGCTGCCCGGTTTGCTGCCCTGATTCCTTTTCTTTTCTTGACATCAGCCCGAGCTTTTCATCGGGACCGGTAGGAGGAACGGCTTTACTGGCTGTAGATGGATTCCTCCTTGATTGCTACCATACCACTCTAGGGCCATATGATTGGTCGGTAAGTCAGTGGTGGATTGAGGATACAAATGTACTCTCATTGACGATGGTTTCGACCGGAACCGCCCAGATGAGTTGTTTAGTAGCGGGAGAGTCTGACTTCTTCGGGACCACAACCGAAGTTTATTACAACAATGACGGGATGGATTGCTATCAAAACGTCTCTGACTTCAACAGTGACGGCGGGACAGGAGAGGTTCGTCCTCTGATCACCGTAAGCACTACCAGCTTCAACCCAACAAGCGTTCGACTTCCTCCCGGGGACAATGACTCGGTAGGAAGTGTATCGATATCGGCTTCTCCCGGATCTGCTGAGGGACTACAACAAGGAGATTTTGCCGTTGTCGAAATTATAAAGAATACGACAGGGGGAAATTTCGGCTATACGCCCGACACTCAGACACAAAATGTAGGCTTGTCGCTGGGAGACTCAGTAGCTCCTCAGTTCACAGTCCAAGTCAATGCAGGCACTTCAGTAGGAGTGTATTCGTTTACGATTCGAGTCTCTGACATAAGACGTCCCGATGGCGGCGGCGGTTCAACCAGTATCCTCACTATGGTTACGCTGATGCCAACACAGGGCGGAATGCCTGCTAACCTGACTGTGACCAACTGAACTAAGCAGTTCTTAGCCGGTTATGGTTGTGATTAACAGGAGGAAGCGGGGAATAGCTCAATTCTTCTCTCCCCGTTTCCTCAGTCAAAATTTGTTTGAAGGAGAAAAAGATGACAAGATCAAGAGAATCACTCACAGTTCTGCTGGCGTGTGTGGTCATATTGGCTTGCATAGGATTCTTGGGATGGGGCCATCAAAGTCAGGCTTCCTCACATAATGTTTGGGAGTACAAAGTGGTTAGTATAAGCACCACTGGCCCGGAATCTGTGGGCGAACCTGAACGTTCCATGAATCAACTGGGAACACAAGGATGGGAATTTGTGCAAATCATCCGCGATGACGAGATAGGCGGGATGCAGGGCAAGTTCCTTTTCAAACGAGCCAAATAACTTCGATAAGTCAACCAAGAAGTGCCGGACAACTACAGGCATTGGCAAGAGCAAGCCTGATTCGATACAGGCGGCAGCGAAACGGCTTCACTGTCGCCTTCCCATAGTCCTGTAGTCGGGCAACTTTTCTGCAAGCCCTCCCTCTGTAAGCATTCAAATAGTCGTGTAGAGATTCAGGGAACCGAGGCGCGCAAAAGGTGTCTAACGAAAAAGAGCGCCGCATTCCCACTGCAAACCCGTGCAGATATCCAGAGATGTGAGGAACAGAATGAAATCGAGACTCGTGGTGTCGTGTGCCTTCGTGTCAGCATTATCCATCGCCGCTTACTTCGTCATAGCAGAAATCAACGAGCGTCAAGGCTCAGGCTTTGTAACGGAAGCCGCAGGCAAAGTCACTCAGGGCGCGCTTCAGGTTCTGGGCGCGGAAGGCCAACCCGTCGCACAATGCCCGCTCAAACATACAAAGGTGAAAGCCGAAATCAGCGGCTTCATATCGAGAGTGACCGTAGAGCAGGAATTCCAAAATCCTTTCAAAGACAAGATCGAAGCCGTCTACACTTTCCCTCTGCCTCAATCGGCAGCCGTAGATGATATGACCATGAAAGTCGGTGACCGCACTGTCCGTGGCCGCATCAAACGCCGCGAAGAAGCTCGCGCGATTTATGAAGCAGCGCGCTCGGCAGGCAACGTCGCAAGCCTGCTAGATCAGGAGCGCCCGAATATTTTCACTCAATCTGTAGCAAACATCCTTCCGGGCGAGCGCGTCCTCATCACTATCAGCTATGTCGAAACATTGAAATATGAAGACGGCTCTTATGAATTCGTATTTCCGATGGTCGTCGGCCCGCGCTACATTCCCGGCGCTCCTGTGGGTCGTCAGGGCGGCGGTCGTTCGCCCGACACCACGCGCGTGCCTGATGCTTCGCGCATCACCCCGCCGGTCGCCCCCAAAGGCACGCGCGCAGGTCACGACATATCAATAGAAGTCGCGCTCGACGCGGGTGTGCCGGTTGACTGGCTTCGCTCGACTCTTCATGAAGTCGAAGTCGACCGCCCGACTGCTCACAGCGCGGTCGTTCGATTGAAGGATCAAAACATAATTCCCAACAAGGATTTCATTCTCCGCTACGACGTTTCGGGTCGCAAAATAGAAGACGCCGTGCTCGCGCATCACGGACAAACGGGCGGCTTCTTCACGATGATACTTCAACCGCCTGATCGAGTTCTGGAAGCGGACGTGACTCCGAAAGAGCTTGTCTTCGTGCTCGATACTTCAGGCTCGATGTCGGGCTTTCCCATCGAGAAAGCGAAAGAAGCGATGAAGCAGGCTCTCGACGGATTGCACCCGCAGGATACTTTCAACCTGATCACTTTTGCCGGAGACACTCACATACTTTTCCCCGCGCCCGTTCCAGCGACGAGAGAAAATCTCCGACGCGCGCAGGAGTTTCTGGCATCACGCGCGGGTGGTGGCGGAACAGAGATGATGAAAGCGATTCGCGCCGCGCTCGATCCCTCGGATGCGCAGGAGCATGTTCGAATAGTCTGCTTTATGACCGATGGCTACGTCGGCAACGATATGGAGATCGTCGCTGAAGTGCAGAAGCATCCCAACGCGCGAGTCTTTTCATTCGGCATCGGCAGTTCAGTGAACCGATTTCTTCTCGACAAGATGGCCGAAGAAGGTCGCGGCGAAGTCGAGTATGTCACACTCAACGATGACGGCTCGGCTGCGGCTAAGAGATTTCACGAAAGAGTGCGAAGCCCGCTTCTCACCGATATCTCAATCGACTACGGCACACTTCCCGTAGCCGATGTTTACCCCAAGCGAATACCCGATCTCTTCAGCGCGAAACCTCTGGTCATCTGTGGCCGCTACACTGGCGGCGGATCGGGCGTGATCAGATTGCGCGGCAGAGCAGCGGGCCGCGAGTTTGCGCGCGACATCAGTATAGATTTGCCGCGAGACGAGCCGCGTCGCGATGTGCTGGCGAAGTTGTGGGCGCGAGCGCGAATCGATGAACTGATGCGTCAGGATTACAACGGCATTCAATCGAACAATCCGCGCATCGAGATTAAAGAAGAGATGACGCAGATAGGTCTGGATTTTCGGTTGATGACGCAGTTCACTTCGTTCGTGGCTGTCGAAGAGATGACGATAACCGACGGCGGCGAGCCGCGAAAAGTGGAAGTGCCTGTCGAGATGCCGGAAGGCGTAAGTCACGAAGGTGTGTTTGGCGAAGAAAAAGAGCGGACCAAAGCGCAATACTTTTCTGTCGCGAAGGGCAAGAGCAGCGGCATCGGTTCGGGCAGAGGCAGCGGAGTGGGCACAGGCAGCGGTTCGGGCGTCGGCCCCGGCAGCGGCTCAGGCACGGGAGGCAGCGCCCCGGCCAGCAACGCGCCTAAGTCTGTTCCTCAAACGAATGCGTCATCAGGTCTCACCCTGTCTGAACAACTAGGTCTTGCTGACAAAACAGACAGACCCTCGCCGGAAGATCAGAAGCGACGGCAGCTTTATTCCAAACTGCATCCATCAATCGTTCGCGTGATCGAACGGCTGAGAACCAACAGCGCGCCCGCTTCGGATGAATCCAAATTCGTTCGCAACGGCAAGGCTGAAATTCAGGTCTTGCTTTCGGACAAATCCAAAGAGACCTTAGCCGCGCTCCGCAATCTCGGCTTTGAAATAGTTCTCGATCCCAAATCAGCGAACATGCTCATTGGTCGCGTGGCGATTGAAAAACTTTCAATGCTCGCGGAGATCAAATCGGTTCGTTACGTTTCGCCTGTCAGTTGAAGTTCCTCTCTCTCATTCCTTTTCCCCTACTCAAGGCAAGCTCCCGGAGCTTGCCTTTTTTTTCATCGCTCACTGATAATTGCACGTTATGACTGACACCGTAAGAGTTCGCTTTGCGCCATCGCCCACAGGCTACCTTCACGTCGGAGGCGCGCGCACGGCATTGTTCAACTGGCTCTTCGCTCGCAAGCACGATGGAGTGTTCATACTCCGCATCGAAGACACCGACATGCAACGATCATCTGAAGCGATGGTCGGGGGCATTCTCGAAGGCATGCACTGGCTCGGACTCGACGCCGATGAAGGCCCGTTCTTTCAATCTTCTTTCGTCGAGGAACACCGACGAGCCGCGCGCCTCTTGGTCGAGCAGGGCAAGGCTTATTACGACTTCACGCCGAAAGAAGAAGGCGACGATAAAACTGTCAAAGAAAGAATATCCGACCGCGTTCGCTCGCAGGCGGGCGGGGAGCGAAATCCTTATCGCGATCTTCCAGTGGAGGAAGCTCTGAGTCGACTCGAAGCAGGCGAGAGAGCCGCGATACGGCTGAAAGTTCCCCTTGAAGGCGTATCGAAATTCGATGATCTGGTTTACGGCCCGCAGGAGCGCGACTATTCAGATATCGAAGACCTCGTGCTTATTCGTTCCGACGGTCATCCGCTCTATAATCTGGGCGTGGTCGTCGATGACATCGAGATGCGAATCACTCACGTCATTCGCGGGCAGGATCACCTGACCAATACGCACAAACAGGTTTTGATCTATCAGGCCCTCGGCTCTCCGGTGCCGCGCTTCGCGCATCTGCCTCTGATATTCGCGCCTGGAAGAGAGAAGCTTTCGAAGCGCAAGCACGGCGAGATAGTATCGGTGACGACTTATCGGGATCGCGGTTTCGTGTCGGACGCGCTCGTTAATTTCCTCGCCCTTCTGGGCTGGTCTCCGGGCGGGGATCAGGAGATCATGTCGCGCGATGAGTTGATAGAAAATTTTTCTCTCGAAAACGTCAACAAATCTTCCGCCATTTTCAACTTCAACGAAGCAGACCCGCGCGACTGGACTGATCCGAAAGCTCTATGGATGAACGCCGAGTACATGCGCGCTATGCCCGTTGAATCAATCATTCCGCTCGTCGCCGATCAGTTGAAGAAAGCCTCGCTCTGGCGTGATGAATACGACGGCGAAAGAAAAGAATGGTTCGCGCAAACAATCGATCTCCTGCGAGCGCGTTATCGCACGGCGGCGGATTTCGCCGAACTCGGTCGGCCTTATTTTTCCGACGAATTCGACTATGAACCTGCGGCGGTCAAAAAGAATCTGAAAGACGAGCGATTGAAAGACCTGCTGCCGGGGCTTGGCGGTCGGCTGGCTGCGATTGAAGATTTCACGCACGACGCCGCAGAATCGGCTCTGAGAGCCTACTGCGAAGAACAGGGCGTCAAAGCCGGACTGCTCATCAATGCCGCGCGCACGGCTTTGACCGGGCAGGCGGTAGGGCCGGGAATGTTCGATATTATGACCGCGCTCGGTCGCGAGCTAACGGTCGAGAGGCTCAACCGCGCAGTCGCCGTGGTCGGGCAGTGATCGCCCCGGCTCGCCTTACCTTATAAGAGGTCATCGTGTCTGCCAAACTGTACCGGAGGTCTTATGGCGTCACGCTCGTCTCAAAATGTCACCCAACTGCTGATCGCCTGGAATGACGGAGACCTGTCGGCCTTCGAACAATTAGTACCGCTCGTGCATGGCGAACTGCACAGGCTGGCCAGACGCTACATGAGACAGGAGCGCGCAGGGCATCTGCTGCAACCGACGGCGCTCGTCAATGAAGCTTACATGCGATTGATCGACTGGAAGAATGTCGAGTGGAAAAACCGAGCGCATTTCTTCGGCGTTTCGGCGCAACTGATGCGGCGCATTCTGGTCGATTTCGCGCGCCAGCGTCCGCGCCTCGCGGGACAGACTGCACCTCACGTTTCGCTCGATGAAGCCCTCACCATCAGCGTGGGACGCAGCGATGATCTGGTCGCTCTCGATGACGCGCTCACAAGCCTTGCGGAGATAGACGAGCGCAAAAGCCGTATAGTCGAACTCCGTTTCTTCGGCAGCCTGAGCGTCAAAGAGACGGCGGAAGTGATGCAGATGTCCGAAATCACCGTTATTCGCGAATGGAACAAAGCGAAAGCATGGCTTTACAGAGAACTAAGCAAAGAGAAATGAATCCCTGACGGATGGTTTATGGATGCAGAACGCTGGGCAAAAATAGACCAATTGCTCGATGATGCGATGGACCGCGACCCCGAGTCGCGTGCGGCGTTCCTCAACGAAGCCTGCGCGGGCGACGCGGAACTGCGGCGCGAGGTTGAATCCCTTCTCGAAGCTCACTCGCGGTCAGAACCTTTCCTCAGCACTCCGGCGCTCGATGTCGCGGCCCGACATCTGGCTGGTGAAAAACATATCTCACTGGTCGGAAAACAGTTTGGGTCTTATCATCTACTCTCAGCGCTCGGCGCGGGCGGGATGGGTGAGGTTTATCTTGCGCGCGATGAGCGATTGGGGCGCAAGCTGGCGCTCAAACTTCTGCCTCGACGATTCACTCTGGACACAGACCGCGTGCGGCGCTTCGAACAAGAAGCTCGCGCAGCCTCGGCGCTCAATCACCCGAACATAATCACAATTTATGATATGGGTGAGATGGCCGGGACCTATTTCATCGCCAGTGAATATGTGGAAGGGCAGACCCTCCGTCAATTGATCGAGCGCGGACCCATCCGAACCAAACAGGCGGTCGATATATGCGCGCAGGTGGCCGACGCTCTGGCTGCGGCGCACGAAGCCCGGCTTGTGCATCGCGACTTGAAGCCGGAAAACGTGATGGTGAGACCCGACGGTTACGTCAAGGTGCTGGACTTCGGGCTGGTCAAGCTAATCGAGCGCGGACTGCTCGAAAAAGATAATGACGTTGATCCTCGAATGACAAATCCCGGCATGGTACTGGGTACGGCTGCCTATATGTCGCCTGAGCAGGCTTCGGGTATCGAAGTAGATCATCGCAGCGACCTCTTCAGCCTCGGCGTGCTGATGTACGAACTCCTTACGGGAGTCGTGCCTTTCAAGGGAGATTCGACCGCCTCTACGCTCGATGCGATCATTTACGGTCAACCCGCGTCGCTGACGAGCATAAACGAGGATGCAAACGCCGAGGTGCAACGTATAGTCAATCGCGCTTTGGAAAAAGACCTCGACTTTCGCTACCAGACGGCGGGCGATTTTCGAGCCGAGTTGAAACGCCTTCAGCGCGAACTCGATTCTGCTTCGATCAAGTCGGGCATCGCCTCTTCGAGACCGAAAGAGATTAAACAATCTCTGGTGATTACGAAGCCCGCGCTCGCTATTGCGACGGCCATTCTCATTGTGGCAGCTTTGTTTTTGATCTGGCTGCTGAATAAGACTGAAAAGATCGAACCTTCACCGTGGCTCGCGGCACGTTCCACTCAGGTAACGGATTTCCCGCATGAGGGATCCTTTCCCAGCCTCTCTCCCGATGGCAACACTATCGTTTACGCGCGGCGGAGCGGCATCTGGTGGGACATATTTTCGCAGCGCGTGGGCGGCTACAATGCGCAGAACCTGACCGAAAGTTTTTCAGGCGACGATACGCAACCGGCCTTCTCGCCCGACGGCGCGTACATAGCTTTCCGTTCGGAGCGCGATGGCGGCGGAGTCTTCATCATGGGAGCTTCGGGCGAGTCGGTCAGGCGACTGTCCGATAGAGGCAAGGGTTATCATCCGGCCTGGTCTCCTGACAGCCGGGAAGTTATTTACACCGATGAGATAGTCGTGGACCCGCGCGACCGTCAGGTTTTGCCGCATCGCCTGTGGGCGGTCAATATTAAAACGCTCGAAAAACGACTCATCACCACAATAGACGCGGCACAGCCGCAATGGTCACCCAATGGCCATCGTCTGGCCTACTGGGCGTCGGATGAGAGCACCCAGCGGGATATATGGACGATGAGACCGACAGGCGAGGACGCGGTGCGAGTAACCAACGATGCGGCAACCGATTGGAATCCGATCTGGTCGCCGGATGGCAAGTATCTTTACTTCATCAGCGACCGCTCAGGTGGAATGCAACTGTGGAGAGTCGCAATTGATGAACAGACGGGTCAGGCGCTTTCTGCGCCGGAACTTGTGCCTACGCCATCGGCTTTCAGCCGACACATAAGCATATCGCGCGACGGCAAGCGTCTGGCGTTCGCCAGTGTCAGGATCGAACGCAATCTCTACTTCGTCGAAATTGATCCCAAACGCGAAAAGATCATCGGACAGCCTGAAGTGCTGACTAGGGGATCGAGACAGGGAATAGATATCGATATTTCGCCCGATGGAGAATATATCGTATGTACGACAATGGCAGATGGTCGCGAAGACCTTGCCATCATCAACAGCGACGGCAGCGGAGAGCCTCGGCTGCTGACCGATGACGAATACAAGGATCGCGGGCCGCGATGGTCGCCCGATGGGAAACGAATCGCCTTCTATTCCACTCGCAGCGGCAATTTTGAAGTCTGGATCATCAACGCCGACGGGACCGGCCTCAGGCGTCTGACCGAAGCGGGCCAGGATCAGGCATTCAAACCTATATGGTCGCCTGACGGGAAGAGGCTTACCTTCACCAATATCAGGGGCGAGACTTCGATCATCGAAGTTGATAAACCCTGGCGCGAGCAGACTCCGCAACTGCTCAACCCCAAAGCCGAGCCGCCGCTTCGATTCTGGCCGGAGGCCTGGTCGTCGGACGGGCGCAAACTCCTTGTTGGAGTAAACTCAGTCAACAGTCTCTCAATCCTCACTGTCTATTCGCTCGAAACGGGCCAGCTTGAAAAGATCAGCGATAGCCCGACTCGCTCGACGGCCTGGTTACAGGATAACCGTCGGGCGCTCTCCCTTTCTGACAACGCAATCTTCATATTGGACACCGAGACAAAAAAACAACGCCTCTTTTATTCCGGCGCGCCGAACAAGATCATCAGGTTCAGGATCACGCGCGACAACCGATGGCTTTACTACATACTGGAATCTATAGAAGCCGACATCTGGATGCTCCAACAGAAATGACTCAACGTCGGATCATCCCGCCCGTCACATCACTGAAGTTTTCCTTATAAGCAAAAGCGGGTGGCCGGAGCCGCCCGCTTCACTTCACAGCATCATTTATCCATCGCCGGAAACCGTGACCGAACCGGTATAGTAATCCCCTCCTGTAGTCTGGCCGCTCGTGTTATCAATGACCTCAATCGAAACAGGGAAGCTCGCTCGAACGGTTCTGACTGAGCCGTCGCTAAACGAGACCTGGATAACGCCGCGCACCTGAAGGCGTCCTGTGCCCGGTTCGCCCCCTGTCGACAGCATGTCGCGGTTGAAATCAAAGCTGTGGAACTGGCCGGGAGCGATGGCGGTTTCTTCGGTTTTCGTGATGAGTCTGCCGGTCGAATCGTAGATATACGCGCTCGCGCGGACGGGTTCGCTGCCCTGCTCCTTCGGATTGAACAGGCTGAAGCGCAAGGTCTGTCCCGGCGCAAAGCCGATGATGCAATGATAATGGCCGGTCGGATTAGTAGCCTGCCCTGCCGTTCGATGAGCGCCGACAGCCGCAATCGCGGCGACGACAATCGCCAGGGTCACAAGTTTAGTCGTTGTGTTTCGTATATTCATATTCTCCTTTTAGCCTTCGGCTCCTTTAGAGCGGAAGGAAAATTATATGGGTGATTTCTGAAGCCGGATTCGGAATTAGTGTCCGTCATCGCTCACGGCAACGATACGGTTTCATCATACTGAGACTGAAACCGTATCGGCGCTTCAGGGAGCCGAGTCTCAGATTAGCGTCTTACAGGAACGTACTTATACTCGACATCAGAGGAACTGATCTGGCCGCCTTTAGCCTGCCGGGCCTGCTCGTCGGTGACAGCGAGGTCGCCAAGCTCTTCGGCCTGCGGGTTGATCTGCTCCTTCAACAAATCTTCTTTCCTTCTCGTGTTCATATAAGCTCCTTTCAAATTTCAGTTATCAATTACCCGGCCCGGTTTGGCCGGACATTATCTCGGCTCACTTGTTAAGGCGTAACAGGGCGGCGAAAACTATCATCCCGGATTCAGCGTTTGCTCACCTGCTCAGGCACATCACTGAAATTTTCCTTCAACTGCCTGAGAGGTTCGAAAACGTATTCGATCAGCGAGCGATTGCCTGTGACGATCTCCGCCTTGCCGCTCATGCCTGCGACGAGCCGACGCGACTGGCCCTGAATGAGAATTTCACCGTCGGCAATTTCAACATGCGCTTTGAATGACGCGCCCTCTTTCGTCTCGACGGCTGCCGGGCTGAGCCACGCGACGCGACCGTACTTCACGCCATATCGCTGATAAGGAAAAGCGTCGTATTTGAGCTTCACACCCTGATCGGTTTTCAATTTTCCCACGCCCGCTTCCGGCACTTTCAATTCGGCCCTGAGTGTTTCGCCTTCCCTGACGAGTTCGGCCACCATTTCGCCTTCGTTGAGGACCGCGCCGCTGTTTTTCACATGCAAACGCAGGATCGTTCCCGTGCAGGGAGCGGTCAGTCGGATTTCATCGCCATCGCTTCCTGCGAGTCCCGCTCTGAGGGCGGTAATGCGAATCTCGCCTGTGGCTGTCTCTTCTCTGTAGCCGCGCTCTACCTCTTTGAATTCTGCGCGGTGCGCGGAGGAATCAATCCGCAGCATTTCAATCGCCGCGCGAGTTTCGCTCTGTTCGGCGATGAGCTTTTCCATCTCCGCCGCAAGCTCTGCGACTTCGAGTTGTCGTTCAGTCAATTGCGCACGGCTGGCTATGCCCTCGCGGTAGAGTTTCTCGTAGCTTTCGGACATCTGTTTCAAGAGAGCGAGTTGCTGACGTTTGAGCGCGATCAACCCCGCGAGGTGTTCGACGCGGGCCGTGAGCTTGCGTGTCTCCTGCTCGTCTGCGAGAGTCTGAGCCGTGAACTTGGCCTTCGCGTTTATGAAGCTCTCGCCTGCGCCCGCAAGCCGCGTTTGAGTGGTCATCAACTCCGCCGTGCGGTCGCCCGCCGACTCCGATCTGAGGGTGACAATCACATCGCCCTGATTGACCGACTGACCTTCGCTGACGAATACCTGATTGACTATGCCCTGCCGCGTGGCTTTGACAGGATCGGTTCCTCGCGCAGGCACCAGCACGAAATCAGCCGTCACGGTTTCGGGCAGTTTGATGACTATCGAGGCGATAATGGCGACGAGGATTACGGCGATGATCGTATAACTGAGACTGCGCGCGGCCCAGTGAGGCGCGGCGAGGGCGAGGAATTTCTGTTCATCGTTTGCAGCAGCAGGATTAGCAGCCATAATGAAACTCCATGTGAAAAGTGATATGTAATCAGACGGCGAGGCGATCAAGCGCAATGCCCATCGCCGTGTCGCCGTCTCAGCCTGAGAGACTATTACGAGCGTCTTTTGACACCGTTAGTCTCTTCGACTTGTCATTCATTGAATCACTTGATGTGTCCCATAGCGCCAGTTCCGGTTCCCACGATGATGTCGTCGAACCCGTCGCCGTTAGCGTCGCCTGTGGATCTGTTGGGTGCGCCGCCTTTTGTTTCATCAGCCCGCTCGTCAGCGAGCGGTAAATCCGTCAGGGTGTCCGCCTGAAGGTTGATGTTCTGGTTCGTTGTGTTTTCTTTCTTTGTTGCCTTCATCTTTATTTCCTTTCAGTAAATTAAAAATTGTTTCCGGTTGCTTCGTATTGACCGACCCGCTTTGCGGCTAATTCATGGCCTGTGCGGATCGGTTCGGCGAAAGTCTTACAGCTTATGATTATTCCGGCAATTCTTTGCCAGCCTTGAATCTTATCGTTTTCCCTGGATCGATGCCGCCTTTGACATCTGCCGAGTGGTCTTCATCGACAGCCAAATCTTCGATCACGGATTGCTGGTTGTTGGATTCACGATTCTCTTGCTTCTTCATAACGTCCGTCTCCTTTTTATGGAAAATTTGTAAATCATTTGAGCGCGCGATTGCGCTCATCTGGTAAGGCGTAAGCGGAGGATGAAAACTATCATCCTCCGCTGCCGCGTTTCGGGGGTGACATCATTTTTGTCACGGCTTCTTAAAAACTTCTTTTTTGAGCCACTTCAATATCGGGCGCTCTAATTCTTTCAGGTGCCTGGTCGAAAACACATAATCGACGTGTCCGTACTCCTCGTTGAAGTTAAGTGTGACTTTGGCCGATGTCATTAACTCAGCCGTATCAACCATCCCCGGCCCGAAGCCATGTCCGGCGGCGAACATGATGACCGGCCCTGTGAAGCTGTGTAGATTGTCTGTAAAGGTTTGATCCCCGGCCAGCCCGCAACTTAAATCTCGCAGGGTTCGGATCGCAGTGTAATCGACAAACTGGGCTACGTTTGAATGAACGAGCGATTCGTTCGCAAAAAAGAAGCGATCCTCTTCCACACTCCCGGCAAGGTTGTAGAAGCCCGGGCGAGGCGTAAGCGGGGATAGCGGGGGGGCGCTGAGGGCCGCGACGAAAGCCCTGTGATTCGTAAACCCCGGCGGGAATCCCGGCAGCGGCGTAAGCCCGTTCGGATCGACCTTTGCCAAAAAGCTCAACAGCTTGAAGCCCGGTCCGCCCTGCCCGTCAAAGAACACGCCATTGGCGAGGAGGTCATCGAAGGCAGCGCAGAAGTTCGCATTTATAGCGCGCACCGCGGGGTCTTCGTCGTAAATCGTCCCATCGATCAGCATTGCGCCCGAGTAATCAGCGGGGTGAGCGTTTATCGTCGCAAGTGAAGCTATGCTGCCCAGAGACAGTCCTCCCACGACCGGCTTGCGGTTAGGATGGACGAGTTCGATCCGCTGACGTATGAAGGCCACATCTTCGACGATAGTCTGCAAACCCCAGTCGGCCATTGCCGAGCAATCGACTGCGCCGCTCTCGCAGGTGCCGGCCACGATCCCCTGTACACGTTGCGAGTAGCCCCATACGTCAAAATTCTGGAGCGCAAAAAATGCGACGAAGGAGTTTTTATAGTCGTCGTTTTCGCCTACTTCGTAATTCTGGAAACCGCTGCCAAGCGGCGGCAGCAGCAGGATGACGCCTTTGAGCGCGTGGTTCGGCACATCTTTGACGACTCGCGAAATCAGGAATCGGTTCAGCGGATTGTCGCCGACCTGAACTGTAGTCACAGTCTTCTTCAGATTGCCTGCCACAGTTGAGTTTTCCGTGTTGATGATCTGATAAGGCTGTGCCTGAGTGACGCTCGCCATCAGCATCAGCAAACAAACAGCAAACAGAGGGTAAAGCGTTCGCTTCACAACACCTCTGATCTGCCCGACTGCCTCCGGCTTGTCTGCGCCGGTCGAAAGCTTTGTATTATTCTCACTCATTTTGTTACTCCTTTTTCTGAATATGATCCGTCGTAGACGGCGGAATGGGTAAGTAAGCGTTTCTCTTTATCTCTGAGAGCGTGAGTGGAAATTATCTTTTGCCGCGAAGCGGCGCGAAAAGGGTAGCCAGAGGTGAAACCTCCGGAATCATCAGAGATAGAATCCCGCGTTGGAGACGCGGTACTCATTGCTTCAGGCCAGACGTTGCGCGTGCGGGCTACCTTCTCGCCGAGCCTTAGGCGCAAGGTCTCAATTTCTCGACACGCCCTGAGAACTGTCGGTCAGGTCTCGATCAACGCCGTCATATTTCATCTTCGTGCAGGTTATTGTCATGCGGCGCAGCCCGCTCTGAAGCAACGCGCTGCGCCGCGCGAATGTTATTTAACAATGAAGTGCATGTCCTGCATCGAAACCTTGCCAGCGCCGACGCCGTGGGTTCCGGCTTTGGTTTCCTCGGCTTGCTCGTCAGTCAACGGCAGATCGGCCAGCGACTTTGTCTGTTTGGTCTGGATGCTCGTTTCACGGTTCTCTTTTTTACTCATAATGTTTCTCCTTTAGTTGGTTGTTGTTAATAGCTTCTCGAAGTTCGCCGTTGAGCGATCTTCGATGCGCGATTGAATGCGCCAGCGATTGATTGATTGTCGAAGGTCAAACGCTGCCGTGGCCTATCGATAATCTATTCCCGTATCGATCACCGCGACTACAGTGCGAGAAGAGCCGATGACAGATGAGCCGCCTTTGACCTCTCGCGCCTGATCTTCACTGATGGTCAAATCTTCGATCAGGGGTTGCCGGTCGTTAGCTTCACGATTGTTTTGCTTTTTCATAACGGTTGTCTCCTTGTTATAGAAATTTGGTCAATCGCTTGAGCGCATCACTCGCGCTCATCTGCAAAGGCGTAAACAGGCGGCGAAAACTATCATGACTGTCAGATATTTTTGCTTGCTGCCGACCGGGCGAGTGCGCGCCGCAGCTTGTCATAGTTTGCGCGACACGTAATCAGGCGGGGATGAGTTGGTTGGAGCGCGCGCTCGAATATGACGAGAGCACGTTCGTACATCACCGTGGCTCTTGTCATCTCGCCCCGGCGCTTTGCAAGCAGAGCCAGGTTGTTGAGCGTCACCGCGACATCAGGATGGTTCACACCCAGCAACTTTCTTTTGATTGCAAGCGCGCGGCAGTACATATGGTCGGCTTCCTCTAATTTGCCTTGCGCGGCATAGACGGCTGCGAGGTTATTCAGATTGATAGCGATTTCATAATTCTCCGGGCCGAATTCGCGCTCGAAGATTTCAAGCACTCGATGATAGACGGGTTCCGATTCGTTGTATTTGCCCAGCCCGTCGAGTATCCCTGCAAGCGCGGCCATATCCGTAGCCACGTCGAGATGGTCTTCGCCGAGCAATGCCCGACGTATTTCGACAGAGCGACGGGCCAGAGGCTCGCCCGCCGTGTAATTGCCGCGTGCGTGTTCAAGCCCGCCGAGATTGTGATAGATCGTGGCGACTATGGCGTGGCGTTCGCCAAACCTGTCTTCGGCAATCTGAAGAGCGCGGCGGTACATCCTCTCTGCTTCATCGAATTGGCCGCTGTATTTGTACAACACGGCGAAGTTGTTGAGCAGAGACAGGAGTTCGCTATCATCATCGAAGACATGTTCAGCCAGATCGAGGGCGCGACGAAACAGCGCCTCCGATTCATCGTAACGGCCCTGCGCGCGGCAGGTGTCAGCGCGCAGGGCCAGTTCGGAAACCATCCGTTTCTGAGCATCGTCAGTGGTCTGTGGTTTTGCGGTAGTCATAGCGATTTTCAGTTCAACGTATCTGTTAGTATCGTCTCCCCGTTTGAGTGTCGGTGACAGTCAGAGTGTATTCCGGGCCGCCACTGACATCTTCAGCCTGCTTATCCGCGACCGGCAGGTCTGCGAGTTGGGCTTCATCTTCCCTGTCGCTCACAGTCGTTTCGTTGTGGTTTATAAGGGGAGGTCCCCAGTTGCAGCTAGGGCAGCCAGCCTTGATGTCGTTTTCGTGGGCTTCGCTCAGCATCAGATCGTCAAACTCCATCTCATCGTCTTCGGTGGTTGTCTCGTTGTGGTTGCCGATATAGCCTCCTCCTCCCTGGCCTCCTCCACGGGGTGGCTGCAGCGGTGGGTTGCTCGTCCCGCCCTTGATGCCGTCCATTTCTTCATCAGTCAATCTCAGGTTGGTGAGTTGGCCCTCATCTTCGATTACGCTCAAATTCTGCTGTTCATTGTTCATTCTCAAGTCTATTTCTCCTATCGATAAAACTGGTTGATATTGAACTCCGGCCTTGGGCCGGAGCCACCGGACGCAAGCTGTTTGCGTCCACTGGCTAAGGCGGAAGGGAGCGGCGAAAACTATCACCCCGAAAAAAATATTTTCGAATGATATTTTTCGGCTTCGCGCTGCGCCTTAACAGATGAAGGTGTGGAGATGAAAGGTTATGACTTTATTCGCGATTAAAGATCAGGAATTCGGATGGGATGAAATCGCGGTCGCCGCCGAGGTCTGGAGCGAGTGGCAACCGTTTGTCGAATCCACTCGGCAATCGCTTGCCTGTCTGCGTCTGGCGACCCGAACCGGCCAGATGCCACCCGCCGCCGAAATGCGCGAAGCCACGACTGCCTTCCGCTACGCGCACAACCTGATCAGCACCGAAGATGCAAGAGACTGGCTCGCCCGTTGGGAGGTTAGGGTTGAAGACTGGATGAATTATTTACGCGCTCAATGGCTGCGGAAACGTTGGGCCACGCGACTGGGCGAAATCGTCGCCGCGCATCCGATCAGCGACCGTGAGGTTGCCGAAGTCATCAAGAGTCACGCCGTCTGCGCCGACAAACTCGGCGAGTGGGCAGTCCGTCTGGCTGGGCGTGCGGCGGTGGCTTCACACTTAGGCTCGTTCGATGTGTGCGATCAATCACCGCGCGATCTCATCGCCCGCATCGAAACCGAGTTCGAGCGACAACAGCAACAAGCCGTCACGCCGAAACTGATAGAAACCAAAATCGCCAATAATCGACTGGACTGGATTCGCTTCGATTGCCGCTACCTGTGGTTTCCCGAAGAGCGCATCGGACGCGAAGCCGCCTTCTGTGTAACGGAAGACGGCCTGACGCTCGACGAAGTTGCCTGTGATGCGCGCTGTAGGGTGCAGCAATGGAATTTTTATCTCGATGAGATCGAAGCGTCTGCCCGTCCGCACTTCTTAGCCGCTCGACAAGGTGATTGGCTGGGGCCGATCAGGATGATGGAAGGCTTCCCGCTCTTTTCCATACTTACCAAAAGGATGCCTGCTGCCGACGATCCGCACATACGCCAGCGCGCTGAACAGGCGATCATCGGAGGCTTCATCCAGCAGGCGATCAACGAACGAGTGAAGTGGGCAAGATAAACCTGAGAGGATCGAATGAGCGAAAAAGAAATCTCGCTGGAAGAATTGCCGATGATGATGTTTCTGTCGCCGGAATTGAAAGACCTGGTGATGGATTGTTTCGTTCCTGCCAGTTTCCAATTCGGCGACGACATCCTCACCGAGGGCGAACAAATCGATGCCGTCTACGTCCTGACCGAAGGACGGGCGCGAATGATCAAACGCGCCGCAAACGGCGAAGAGATTCCGTTGAACGTCTTGCGCCCCGGCGCTACCTTCGGCGCTACGGGTACTCTAGACCCGGCGGCCACGGGCAAACGCGCGACGACTGTCCGCGCAAGCACAGATGTGCAGACCTACAAGCTGGACCCTTCGCTGTTTCAGGCATTGCTCGCGAATCATCCCGAAATCAAAAACCACATCGAGCAGGAACAACGCCATCGCCAACTGGCCAGCTTCATCAAACTCCATACTGCGCTGGCCAAACTGCCTGCCGAGGCTTTGAAGATGCTTGCGCTCGAAGCCGAAACCGTGACGGTCGAAGCAGGCGAGGTCATCGTCCGTCAAGGTGATGACATAGGCCCTATGTTCATCGTTGAAGAAGGTCGCCTGCGCGTTTGGGAGCAACAAGGCGACCGCCAGCGCGAACGAGCTTTTCTGCGCAAGGGCGATCTGTTCGGCGAGCTTTCCATCGCCAGAAATCAACCTCGCCGCGCTACAGTCGAAACGTTGACCGAATGCCGTTTGATCAGGATCGATGAGGAACTATTCGACAAGCTGTACGACAGATTTTCAGAATTCAGAAACAGGATCGAAGAGCGCATCGCCGGGTACGATTACAAGAAGATCGCGCGGCTGCCGCTGGATTTCACCGAGGAAATTTTGCCCGCCAATGCCGAGCCGACCGAGCAGGTCAGCCCCGTGCAGTTGGACGAACGCGAAACGGCTGCGCAACTCGGCCCGTTTGCGACCGAAGACGGCCACTTTGTCAAAGGCCGTAAGCGTATCGCTCGTTTTCCGCACATCAAACAAATTGACGAAATGGATTGCGGCGCGGCAAGTCTGGCGATGGTCTGCCGCCACTTAGGTCGAAAAGTTTCCATCACGCGCATTCGCCAGACTGTTCACACCTCGACCGACGGAACCAGTTTGCGCGGCCTGTGTCAGGGAGCCGAATCTCTCGGTCTGGCTGCGCGTTCGGTCAAGGCATCGAAAACGAACGTCGGGCAAATGCCGCTGCCCGCGATCATTCATTGGGAGAATTACCACTGGGTCGTGCTGTTCGACGTCGACGACAAACACGCCCGGATCGCCGATCCTGCGACCGGCATTCGCCGAATCACTCGCAGGGAACTCGACGAAAAATGGAACGGCTACGCCGCGCTGTTCGATTACACGGAAGCTTTCGAACAAGCGCCGGAAACCCGCACGGGCTTCGGCTGGCTGATGCCGTTTTTGAAGCCCTTCGCGGGCATCTTCGCTAAAGCGTTCGGACTGGCTGTGATCGTCAGCGCACTGCAAATGCTCCTGCCCGTCTTCACACAGGTCATAGTCGACCGCGTTCTGGTCGAAAACGATTCCTCTCTGCTCGCTATGATGATCGGCTCGATGATGGTCGTGCTGATCTTTATGACCGCGGCGATGCTCGTGCAGAGATATCTGCTCAGCTTCGTGGCGGTGAGGGTGGATTCCGCCTCGCTCGATTTCATCACGCGGCGCTTGCTGGCCTTGCCCATCAGCTACTTCGCCGCGCGCAAGACCGGCGACATTCAGCGGCGCATACTCGGCGTCCGCCAGGTGCGCGAGTTTCTGGTGCAGAACGGCGTCAACGGATTGACCGCCATCGCGCAGATCGGCGCTGCCGTGGCGATTATGTTTTTGTATAGCTCGATGCTCGCCTTTGTCTTCCTTGCCGTCGCGCCGTTTTACGCCGGACTTATGAAGTATTCCAGCAAACGGCTCAGGCCGATGTTCGACGAACTGGAAGAATCCTACGGCAAATACTCGTCACATCAGATCGACGCGATCAAAGGCATCGAAACCGTCAAGGCGCTGGGCGCGGAAAGCTCGTTGCGCGAAAAGATGCTCAGTGAATTTCACTCCCTTGCGCACAAACAATTCAAATCCAACTTTCTGCTGATGGGCTACGAAGGCATGGTTCAGACGGTCGGCTTTCTCGCCATGGCGCTGTTTCTGTTTGTCGGAGCGCAACAAGTGATGGGCGGCGAGATGACCATCGGTTCGATGGTCGCGTTCAATTCACTTGTGGCGATGGCCAATGCGCCCATCCTGACCTTGCTTTCGATGTGGGACAACTGGCAGATGGCCGCCGTGTTGTTGAGTCGTATGAACGACATATTCGAGTCAGAGCCGGAGCAGGGCCACGACCATTCGCGTTTGAAACCGGTGCGCACTCTCGAAGGCCGCGTGCGACTCGAAAACGTCAGCTTTCAATATGGCGGCTCCGACTCGCTGAAGATTCTCGAAGATATCTCGATTGACATCCCTTCGGGAAAGACCATCGCCATAGTCGGGCGTAGCGGTTCGGGCAAAACCACTCTGGTCAAAGTTCTGGCCGGAATACTGGAACCGACAGAAGGCGCGATCTACTTCGACGGCGTCGAGCAGAAGAACCTGCGTTATCGCGATCTGCGCCGCCAGATCGGTTTTGTGTTGCAGGAGAATTATCTGTTTGACGACACGATAGCGAAGAACATAGCGTTTGGCGAAGAAGAACCCGACATGGAGCGAGTCACCTGGGCGGCGAAAGTCGCAAACGCTGATGAATTCATTGGGCGGCTGCCGCTCGGTTATGATACGCGCGTCGGTGAAAGCGGAATCGCGCTCTCCGGCGGCCAGCGTCAGCGCATCGCCATAGCGCGAGCCGTTTATAACAAACCGCCGCTTCTCATATTCGACGAAGCGACCAGCGCGCTTGATACTGAATCGGAAAAGGCTGTCAAAGAGAACATGGATCAATTGCTGAAAGGCCGCACTTCATTCGTCATCGCGCACAGGCTGAGTACGATACGCGATTCTGACCTGATTCTGGTCATTGAAAAAGGCAAGCTCGTCGAGCAGGGAACTCACGAAGAGTTGATGGAACGGCAGGGGCTTTATTACTACCTCAGCACTCAGCAACTCGGCCTGTAAAAATCACCGGCGCTGCTCTGAAAAATAAGAAGGGCCGTAAACACCTTTCACGTCCCGCCCGGTTTTTGTATAAATATCCTCTGCTCATTTCATAGCAAAAGGAGAGGCCCGCATGCGACGCTACCGATTCGCTTACGCCCTGCTTGCTTTCCTGCTCGTTTCCTCTTCCGTCGAAGCGCAGAACAAACTGCTCACTCTCGACGATCTGTTCGATCCTGAAAAGAGAATCAACTTCAACGGCTCACCGCCCACGAGACTCACGTGGACGAACGACGGTGCGCACTATCTTCAAAGTAAAATCGATCCCGCGTCGCGCACGGCTCAACTCCTTCGTGTCAACGCAGCGACGGGCGAAGGCGCGCCTTTCTTCGACGCTTCAAAAATGGAAGCGGCATTCGCAGCATTACCGGGCATAGGCAGGGAAGCGGCAAAACAATTGGCGCATCGCGGCGCTTATCAGATGAACCGAGAGCAGAGCGCCGCGCTCATCAATTATGCCAACGATCTTTTCTATTACGAATTCAACTCGGATCGCGCAATAAGATTGACCGCGACTCCCGAAGAAGAAGCGGGCGAAGACTTCAGCCCCGATTCCCGTATGGTCAGCTTCGCGCGCAACAACAACCTCTATCTGGTCGACATCTCTTCGCAGCGCGAGCGCGCTTTGACATCGGACGGCAGCGCGAAGATTTTCAACGGTCGTTTGAACTGGGTATATCAGGAAGAACTCTACGGGCGCGGCAACTTCGGCGCTTACTGGTGGAGTCCCGATTCGACTCGCATAGCTTATCTCCGCCTCGATGATAATCCCGTGAGCGAATTCACTCTGGTCGATCACATCCCTCATCTTCAGGCGACCGAAGTGACGCCTTATCCGAAAGCGGGCGACGCGAATCCTACGGTCAAACTCGGCGTGGTCGCAGCAGCAGGCGGCGACACTCGTTGGGTCGATACTTTCAAATATCAGGGCGGCGAATTTCTCATAGTTCGAGTCGGATGGACGCCTGACGGCAAGCGAGTCGTCTATCAACTTCAGGATCGCGAACAGACATGGCTCGATCTGAATTTCGCCGATCCTGCGACGGGCAAATCCGATACCATTTTTCGCGAAACTACCCCGGCGTGGGTCGAGATAACGGGCGAACCTCGATGGCTCAGGGACGGCTCGTTTCTGTGGCTGAGCGAGAAAAGCGGATGGCAGCATATCTATCACTACTCGCCCGAAGGCACGCTCATTCGTCAGGTCACTACCGGCAAATGGGAAGCGCGCTCGCTCGACGGCGTGGATGAATCCGCAGGATGGGTTTATTTCACCGCGACCGAGCATAGTCACATCGCTAATCACATCTATCGAATCAAGCTCGATGGAACCGCGATGACGCGGCTCACTCAGACGGAAGGCAATCACGCGGCGAATTTCAATCCGCAACTCACGCTTTTTCTCGATAACTGGAGCGATGTCAACACGCCCCCGCAGGTTCGTCTTTTCAAAACGGACGGCTCGCTGGCTCGCGTCATCGACGAAAACAAAGTCGAAGCGTTTAAGCAGTACAAGCTGGGACGAGTCGATCTTCTTCAGGTGAAGACGCGCGACGGATTCGTGATGGAAGCCTATATGATCAAGCCGCCCGATTTCGATCCGCGGAAAAAGTATCCCGTTTTGAGCTTTACCTACAGCGGCCCGCACGCTCCGATGGTCCGCAACGCCTGGAGCGGCCCATGGTTTATGTGGCATCACATGATGGCGCAGAAAGGCTACATCATCTGGGTATGCGACAACCGGACGGCGAGCGGCAAAGGGGCGGAATCGACCTGGAAGGTCTATAAAAATTTCGGCGAGCTTGAGCTTCGCGATCTCGAAGACGGCATCGCGTGGCTTAGGACTCAGCCCTACGTCGACGGGTCGCGCATAGGACTTTGGGGCTGGAGCTACGGCGGATTTATGACTTCGTATGCGCTGACTCACAGCAAGAGTTTTAAGATCGGAATCGCGGGCGGAAGCGTGACCGACTGGCGGTTGTACGACACGATCTATACTGAGCGTTACATGAAGATGCCGCAGAACAACGCGGACGGATATAAAAAGAGCGGCCCGCTTGCGGCGGCGGCGGATTTGAGCGGAAAGATACTGCTCATTCACGGGATGATGGACGACAACGTTCACATGCAGAACACGATTCAGTTCGCCTATGAGCTTCAACGGGCGAACAAGCCTTTTCAACTGATGCTCTATCCCCGGTCGCGTCACGGCGTAGTCGACCCTTTGCTCAATCTTCATATGTTTTCGATGATGACCGAATTCGTAGAGAAGAATTTGTGATTTGTGAGAGGAGATGGGTAAGGCTATCGTTTGGAGAACTGAAGGCCGAAATAAGAGCCTGCGTCGTCAACTCCGCCATCTCTCCACGATCCGGCCCCTACTTTCTCTACCTTGCCGTTATTTTCTATTACGAGTGTCGTGGGTGTGACAGACAGTTTGTACACACTCAGGAGGCTGTTGGGCAAAAGGGCTACATTCATGGATTCGCAATTGACAGAGCGCAGAAATTCGGCAAGTTTGGTTTCGTCTTCTGATTCTGCCGCCACACCTAAAATCTGATACTGGTTTTGATCGACCCGATTCAGTATTTCCTGCCAGTAGGCGAACTGCTCCTGGCAGTACGGACAAGAAGGAGTGAAAAAAAACAGTATGTGTTTAGGTCCCGTGCCAGCGTAATCCAGAGTGAAAAATTTCCCGCGAAGACCGCGAGTGATAAATGATTGCACCTTATCGCCCGCCTGCAATATGTTCGGTTTATATTTGTCCAACTGACCGCGCATCTGAAGATTCTGCGTTATAAGCAAAACATTGATTATCGAAAGGGCAAACACCATTAGCCAGGGAATCATCGATAAACGTCTTTTCATTCGCGCAAGGATGTTCATATCGCTCGTTTCAGAAAATCATTTCATCCTGGAATCTACGTTTCCGGATGATAGAAGTATGCCGGTAGCAGCGCCGAAAATTGCAATCGCTCTCAGGTCTCGGAGTTGAATTCCGTTTGCCAATCCAAATGTTCCGATTTCATCCTTCCGAACGATGGATTGGAAAACAGGCTGCATATTCCAGGCTATATCAGCGAGTGAGCGCGCGTATGATTTTCGAATCTGGCTATCGGGCTTGTGTTCCAAACCCGGTTGATGAATGAGATTGACGATTTTGATCGCGGCTTGCACAGTGTCGGGGACTCTCACCGGATCTATTTTCAGAAAAGCTTCTGCAAGACTCAAACTCGCGTTCACTTTATCGGAGCCGTTTTCCGCCCGTTCAACGAGCTTCTCAGCTTCATGGAGCGAATCCAGAGCGCGTGACCTATCGCCCCACTTATGAAAATATAATCCTATTTTTAGCAGCGCGTGCGCACGGTTCAACGGCGAATCAATTCTTGATGACGCGGAAAGAGCAAGGTCAGGATCCTTTTTCTCCAGCGCCCTGGCAGAGATATCTTCGAGGAATTGATTTCGCCAGAGCGCGAAATTCGGGTCGACGGAAGTCGCTGGAACGAGGTCAAGAGCCTGCTTCAACTGATTTTTGCTCAACGCAATCTGAGCCGCTTCTGCGAGAAGGTTTTCTTTAATGGATTCGTCTTTGCTGGCGTTCGCTTCAATTATCATCTGGTTTAGTGGGTCGCTGCTTTGATTTATTCTGGCTCTCGTATCGATAAGATCAATCGCTGTTCGAGGCATGCGGCCAGCCAGTCTGACCGTCAGGCTGCGCGCCTGCGTATACAGCGAAGGAGCCAGTTGCTCGATCCTTGAAAGTATGACATTGCTCATGGCCGAGTGAGCTATAGCAACAAGATGCTCATCCGATGATTCGAAATTCATTTCAAGGCTCTTAACCACGACGGAAACATAACGAATCATCAACTCTTTTGGCGACTGGTCATTCAAATAAAATCTTATAATCTGGAGAAGTGACCGGATCGGTATAGTCCCGGTTCTACGCTCTTCGATGCTCATTATTTCTCTTAATAGCTGGGTCAGATGATCAGGGTGTTCTTTCTCCAAACGACTGAGAAAAAAAATGAGCAGGTTTCCCGGATCCTGTCCGCTATCGAGACCAGACTTCACTAATTTCACAGCCGATGATGCTCCATCTTTGGAATCAAGCATGGAAAATGCAACTTCAAACGTATTGCCTTTTTTAGGCTCAGACCCGTTTAGCTCGACGAGGCGAGCAGCCAGAGTTGGCGCATTGAGTTGAATCAATGCCTGTAAATCACGACGGAATGAATCATAGTACAACTCCGGTATTTCGTTTTTGTGAGCTTTTATGTCCTCTAATGTGTCTAATGCCAGAGCGTCGGCTCTGGTTTTAGCCTCGTCATTTTTATTTTTGTGTTGCCATAGAAAGTCGGCCAAACGGAGGCGAAGAAAAACTCGCAGAGTCGGCTCATCCATCAACTTGAGTTGATCCGGCAATTCGTAAAGAACAGACCATGCGCGTTGTCGAGCTAACTCATCCGAAGGCAGGTTTTCCTTTGAAGGCGATTGTTGAGCGAGGCAGGGAGTGATCCCTGAGATCAAAAAGAATATCAGAGCGCGTTTGAGCATGGTTTACCTCCTGCCCATAAAGAGTTGCTGGCGGACTTTTATATTGATAAATGACGGTTCGAACCAAAAAGACTGTTGCTCAGTTACCAACAGGCGGCTTCTTGAAGCATAGTCTTTCTATTATGGTATCGCCTTGATTAGCAGTACAGCCCACTCCATCCGTAGCGCTGCAATTCGTTCCAAAGCAGCATTGCTTGAAAGTACCCACGCATTCCGCGCAACAACTTCCGGCAAATGCGGTCGCAGGGTTGGCCAGTAACCATCCGCTTACTGCCACTAAGGACAGAAATAAAAAGAACACAACTCCCAGCCCGGTTTTTCTCATAGCTGTTTTCCTCATCCTGAAAAGGGCTGCCAAAGGCTACTCGCCTATTGGCGCACGTTTTTTCCCAGGGCAAAGCGTCTCAGTCGTTATGGGATTCCCACCGACGTGTACGGAGCTTGAACACCCGTGGCCATCGTTTGCTGTACAAGAATCGCCTGTGCAAGTTACTGAGCGTCCGCCCGCACAACTTGCCGTACAAGTTGCTGCCTGGACGCCCGGAGGGCTGATGAGCAGCCAAGTGCTAAAGGCGACTAATATCAGGTAAACAAGAACGGTAAAGCTCAACCAGCCTTTTTTCATCGAACCGTCCTCCTTTTTCATAAATGCGATTTTTTGTGCGGCTGAGTGTATATCATCCCTCTGTGCTTGGTCAAGAGCATGATTGTCATATTTATTATTCATCAATGCGGGTTATCGCTCTTTGGAGTATTTCGGAATAAATGCGGCTTTGACTCGGCAACCTCTCACGAAATAGAAGGCCGGAAGCGGATCAAACAACTTCAGATGCGGCGCGGCGCAGTCTGTCCATCACGGCTGCGCCCTCGCCCGCTTCGCTGATCGCTTCGACAAGGATCACGTCCACACGCTTTTCATCCAACTCGCGCAAGGCCCGGTAAATCGAGCGCGCATACTCGGCTGCATCATTTCTCAACACAATCGAACTGAACCGGGGATCATCGATCTTCAAGCTTGTGTGGCCGAGAAAACCTACCGACCCGCTTTCGAGATATTTTCTGGAAATCTCTTCCACATGTGCGCGCTCAATCAGCACGACTCGCGCGCGCGGGCTGTAGTGACGATGACGTGTGCCGGGCGAACGACTCAACTCTTCTTCGCTGCGGGCAACGCCGACCGCGCCAATCGCTTCACTGATCTGTTCTTCGGTGATCCATCCTTTGCGCAGTATCAAAGGCATCGCGCCGGTCATATCAAGCACCGTCGATTCTATTCCGATACGAGTCTCTCCGCCATCGAGTATCATATCGACTCGCTCGCCTAAATCGCTCAGGACATGCTCGGCCCGCGTAGGGCTGGGGCGGCCCGAAAGATTCGCGCTCGGCGCGGCTATCGGCACCTTTGATGTGCGTATCAACTCAAGCGCGATTTTATTCTGCGGCATACGCACGGCTATCGTCGCAAGATCGGCAGACACGATTGCCGGAACTTCACGGCGACGGCCCAGCACGAGCGTCAACGGGCCGGGCCAGAATTTTTCCATCAACCTGTGCGCCTGTTCGCTCACATCTTCAGCCACGTGAGAGAGCATCTCGCGACCATCGACATGAACGATGAGAGGATTGTCCGCAGGTCTTCCCTTCGCTTCGAAGAGGCGATTGATAGCCTCGGCATTCAACGCATCCGCGCCGAGTCCGTAAACTGTTTCGGTAGGAAAAGCGACCAGTCCGCCGCGTTGTATGATCGAAGCCGCCTGACCTATGACTTCAGTCTGCGGATCATCGGGGTCGAGTTTTAGGGTGACAGTCATAGGGGACAGGGAACAGGGGACAGGGGACAGGGGACAGAAAGATAATTATTCCCTCTAACCTGTTCCCTGTAACCTGTAACCTAATAGTTGAAGTCTGCTTCGCTGCGGATGCGCTCGACTACATCATCGAGAGGCGCTGCGCCTTCGTCGCCTTTCTCGCGCGAGCGGACTGCTATCGTGCGCGCTTCGGCTTCCTTCGCGCCGACGATGAGCATGTAAGGCATCTTCTCAAGCTGCGCATCGCGAATCTTCGCGCCTATCTTGTCGTCGCGAATATCGAGTTCTACGCGCAGGTCTGCATCGATGAGTCGATCATAAACTTCACGCGCATAATCGACGGTCTTCTCCGAAATCGACAACACCTTAGCCTGAACCGGCGCGAGCCACAGCGGAAAAGCTCCTGCGTAATGCTCTATGAGAATTCCGATGAATCGTTCGAAGGAGCCATAAAGCGCGCGATGAATTACCACAGGAATCGATTCGGAGTTTTCAGCGTTGACATAGCTCAGGTTGAACTGGCGCGGAAGCTGGAAGTCGAGTTGAATCGTGCCGAGTTGATGCTCGCGCTTGAGCGAATCCTGAACCATCTGATCGATCTTAGGCCCATAGAACGCCGCGTCTCCCTTCGCTATGGTGTATTCCAAACCGTTCGCTTCCAGTCCTTCGGCCAGCAATCGTTCGGCGCGTTCCCAGAGCGGGATGTCGCCCATGAATTTTTCTTCGTTGCGCGTCGAAAGAACATAGCGATAGGGCATGCCGAAAGCCGTATAGATTCGCTTCAAGAGTCCGACGAGTCGGGTGACTTCTTCGCCTATCTGATCTTCGGTGATGAAGATGTGCGCGTCGTCCTGCTGGAACTGGCGCACGCGCGTAAGACCGGCGAGCGCGCCTGCTCGTTCGTTGCGATGAAGCGGACTCTGCTCGGCCAATCTCAAAGGAAGTTCGCGATAGCTCCGCCGCTTCGAGCCGAATATGAGCATGTGCATAGGGCAGTTCATCGGCTTGAGTCCGAAGTCATCGCCGTCTTCGTCCTCGACGATGAACATATTCTCTTTGTAATGATCCCAGTGGCCTGAAACTCTAAACAGGTTGTGCGACCCTAAGAGCGGCGCTTTGACTTCCACGTAGCCGTTGCGCACGAGCAGTCGGCGCAGCTTTTCCTGAAGCGTGTGATAGAGGGTCGTCCCCTTGGGCAGCCAGAACGGCGCGCCCGGCGACCATTCGTGAGTCATGAACAATTCAAGCTCGCGACCCACTCGGCGATGATCGCGCTTGCGCGCTTCTTCGAGGTTGTGAAGATGCTCTTCAAGCTCATCCTTCGTAGGCCATACGGTTCCGTAGATGCGTTGAAGCATCGGATTGCGTTCGTTGCCGCGCCAGTATGCGCCCGCGATGGAAGTCAGCTTGAAATGTTTGCACTGACTCGTGCGGCGAACGTGCGGGCCTGCGCACAGATCGGTGAAATCGCCTATCGAGTAAGTCGATACGGTCTCGCCCGGAATGCCGTTGATTAATTCGAGCTTGAAGTTCTGCGAGTGCGAGCCGAAAAACTCAAGGGCTTTATCTTTGTTCCAAGTCTGCTGCTGGAACTCTCGTCCTTCTTTGACTATTTCGCGCATACGGCGCTCGATTTCCGTGAGGTCTTCGGGCGTGAGCGGGCGGGGAAGTTGCATATCATAGTAGAAGCCGTTCTTTATTGGCGGGCCGATGCCGAAACGGGCGTCGGGAAATATCTGCTGAACCGCCGCCGCCATGATGTGCGAGGTCGAATGCCTCAGACAGTGGAGTTGGTAATCCTCGAGGGAAGGGAAGTCATCCGGCCCGAGGGCGAAATCCTGATCGCTTTGAAAATCTTCGGACATAATCTCCTCGAAACTTTTTCAGTGATGGTGAAGCCTTTATCCTACATCACTGGTAGCGCAGGGAAAAGACCGACACTAACGTAAAAACGAACCAACTATAAAATCGAAGGCCGACCTTATCAGTCGACCTTCACTGTGAATATGCCAATGAGTAGCGTTGACGGTTGCTAAGGCATCGCCTTTTTCGCGTGTCTATCAGATTCGTGTCATTGAAGGGGCGGGTCGCAGAAAATGCCATCGTAGGTTTCCGCCGATGACCACTGAACAACCCCGTTGCAAACATAATCGACGCGATGATACTTACGATAGCACCCCTCGCCTAATTCTGCCGGATCGTAGACAGAAGTATAGACCGTTTGATAGTTGCATTGGGGAGGATTGCCGCCACCGCCCGTATCGCCGCCTCCAGTACCGCCACTGCCGCCACCGCTACCGGCATAGATCGAATTTGTCTTGACTGTATTGTTATCGCAATCCTTTACTTTTGTTGGCAGATTCCCTCCGTTGTCGTTGACGCCGCATGCGGCGTTCATGACAGATTTTCCTGATGAATAGCCGCCGCAACTGGAATTGGGGTTTGGGATAGGGATATCATCAAGGCCCATAGTGTGGCCAATTTCGTGAAGCATTATCTTCAGAAATATATTGTCGTATCCAGATTGACCTGGATTGGTTTTGGCAAAATCATACACGTCGATGTTTACAATTGCTCCGGTTACGATCCCATTGGCATTCGTAGTTATGTCGCTTTGCGCTGCATTACTACCAGCCACGTGACCCCGTTTGACAGTAAAGGTTGCGGCGGGAGTATTTGGTCCTTTTTCGACAAACCTTACTCCCGATGTGTTGTTATTGGTATTTGCGTCTGTCCACTTCTGGAATGCTGAACGAGCCTGAGTTTGTTGAGTGCCAATCAAATCGCTCACGTCAAAATAAATGGTAGTGTTCTTGGGCCAGCCCTTGACGTTTGAATTGAGCGGAGGGCAACCGGACGAGGCGACCGTGTTAAGTCGGGTAAACTCCATGATCGCTATCAGCCCGACCACGAACAACGGCAGTACAAATAACGCCTTGCCCCCGTGCGCAGACATACCGCGATTGGAAGTTCTCATTTCCTGGCCTCCTCTTGTTATTTGCAAGCGGCTATTGATGCTTTGGCTTCGTTAAGCACAGAATTCGGGTCGGCTCCGTTTTCTATTTCCTGCGGAAGATATTCCATTGTCAGCTTAATGATTCGATTGCCTCGAATTTCAAAGCTCCCTTTGCTTCTGAACGCTCTATACGTGCCTAAGGAATGATTGAAATCGAGAAAGAGAAGATAGCGATGACCGCCCTTCAAAGGAGCAAACAGGCTTTCAACTACTTTGATCTTATGTCCTTCAATCTCCACAGCGCCGCTGGGTCGCGTAACCATGATGGAACCCTGAAGAGTGATCGGTGAAGCAGGGTTGTTCTTTAGAATTTCTTCGACAGTCATCTCATAGTCTGTAAAAATGAAAGCTTCTTCCTCAGTAAGCTGCGAAGCTTTGCTCCTGACTGTCGCCACAACTACCGCGTCTGCCTCACACGCGAGACTGGCAAAAGGAGGAGCAGGAGGTTCGCCAGAAGGACTCAGTATGGGAAGTGGTGGAGGCGAAAAAACGGTTCTATCCTCTATTGCTCTATCTTCAACCAGCTTCTGCCTGTTCCCATAGTAAAGAAGATAGAGCTTACTATGCTCCCTCTGCATGGGAGTCATCTGACCTCTCACAATAACGCTGGCCTCATCGTCATTAATCTTAAAAACGGCCCTGTAGTCGTCGGGATCACTGTATGTGACACTTTTTTCTTGCTTACCCTTTCGCCTGCTGTTGAGTATTTCTTTAACAACATCAGTATTACCGTCACCTGTCTCATCATCAAAAACCACAGCGAGAATCGATAGAACGTATTCACGCGAGTCAGGTCGATTGGCAGTAACTATCGCAGGCGGAAGCGTCACTTCTTCAACACGAGTGCTGCCCGGAGCAATTACTTCTCCAGTGCCGGCAATGTCCACTTTGATATGAGAATCACCCTTACCTATCGCAAAAGCGGTTATGGGTTTGCTGTAGTCATTTCGCAGTGTGATTTGAACGCGCGATCTTTGATGCTTCAGATCGAGGACAGAAAACCTTTCCGCGATATTTTTCACAGTGATTTTGATTTGTCGCGGCTGGTCTTGCGAAGTTCCCTGAGAGGCTACGGTTCCAATAGCGACGCCGACAAGGATGACAACAGGAACGATCCATCTGGATCGCTTCAATAGCAATTCAGCTTTTCTCATAACAGCCTCCGATTTGTGGCGGATTTCTCGAAAGTCGTCAATTCTATATCACGATGCCATTTCTCAGTCAATGAGAGATAAGTCCCCGACATTACTATTTATTATTTGCCTGCGAGAGATAAACAACAAATGACCGGGGACGAAGGACGAGGGACGAAAAGGAATTTATCATTGTTGGTTTGCGGGGTTGTGTTAAAATCGCCATCCTAGGTTCTTTGCAGGGCGGCCCCTTCCCTGACTGATCTCCCCCCTCATCCGAATGGCTCAGGAAATGGACAAGGCATTGACTCACAACGGCCTTGAGTTGGCTGATTCGTCGTGGCTCATCGATGAGTTGAGCCGTCTGGAACGAGTGTCGACGAAACTCGACGATAGCCGCGCGCTCGGCGAAACGCTCGAAGAGATACTTCGTGCTATGGCCGAAGTAATTGGCTCGCGCCTCAATACCCTGTGCCTGATAGATGAAACGCGCGATCAACTCGTCATCGCCGCCGCGACCGAATTGCCATCCGGTTTTCTCAGGCGGATTTTCCCTCAACCCATCAGCGATGAAGCTCCCTGCTGCGGCAGAGCCGCCGCTTCAGGCGACCTGATCATAATCGAAGACATGCGCGACGACGCATTCTGGGAGCCGCTGCTTGAAGCGAGCGACGAGGCCCGACTTCGCGCCGCGTGGTCGATGCCCATACTCGATAGCGAGGGCCGCGCGCTCGGCGCGTTCGCTTCCTACTACACGGAGCCGTATCGCCCCGCCCGACAGGAGATCGATCTGGTTCGCGTCTATGCAAGGCACGCCGCGATTGCAATCGAGAATGCGCGCCTGTATGACGAGTCCGAACGCGACCGCTCCCGACTCCGCTGCATACTCGATCAGATGCCTTCAGGGATATTCATCGCGCGCGCGCCCGACGGCGAATTGCTGATGATGAATCGCGCAGGTCTCGATCTTGTCGGCCCCGTTCCCGAAGGCAGAACCCTGAAAGATTATTACGCCGGAACTCGTTTGCAGAACTCGGATGGTTCGGATGTCCCCGTCGCTGAAAGACCCCTCGTCAGCGCCCTTCGCGGTGAGTTCATACGCGACCACGAATACACTTACACCGGCCCTGATGGCGTGTTGCGCCATTTTCTGGTAAGCGCCGTCCCGCTGCGCTACGAGGATGGAGAGATATTCGCCGGGATGTTGATCTTTACGGACAACACCGAGCGAAAGCGCGCTCAGGAAGATTTGCGCGCGCTCGAAGAGAGATTCTTTCTGGCCTTCAACTCAAGCCCTCAATCGATGGTCATCTCGACGCTCGAAGAAGGCCGCTACATCGAGGTCAACGAATCCTACCTGCGGCTGACCGGCTTTGAGCGCGAGGATGTAATAAGCCGCCGGTCTACCGATCTCAACGTCTGGGTAAACCCCGAAGAACGCGCTGAGGTCGTCGATATACTCAAACGCGACAGTCGGGTGCGCGATGTGGAAATCAGGTTTCGCAAAAAATCGGGCGAGCAGATGGTGGCGCTCTTTTCGGCGGAGTTGATAACCTTAAACGGCGAGCGATGCCTGCTGACGACGACCACAGATATCACTGAGCGCAAGAGATCAGAAGAAGCTCTCCGCGCATCCGAAGAGCGTTTCGCCATAGCCTTCAGCGCGACTCCTGACCCCGTAACCATTTCGACGCTCAACGAAGAACGATACTTGGATGTCAATGAAGCCTTCCTGCGCATCACCGGATACTCGCGCGAAGAGATAGTAGGCCGCGCGGCTTCGGAGACCGGGTTCTGGATCAACTGGCAGGATCGCGATCTCGTCACTCAGGCGCTCAAAAAAAATCGAAGGGTTCGCAATCTGGAAATAAAGTACCGGGCGAAATCGGGCCAGACGCGAACGGCTCTCATCTCGGCGCAGATAATCGACCTCGACGGGCGAGAGTGCGCGCTTGCCGTCTACAACGACATCACTGAGCGCGAGAAGGCCGCCAGAATTCAGTCTGCGATCTATCGAATTTCCGAGGCGGCTAACTCCGCCGAAAATCTTCAGGCGCTCTTTCGCTCCATTCACGAAATAGTGGGCGAGCTGCTGCCCGCGCAGAATTTTTACATCGCTCTCTACGATCCAATCTCTGAAGAAGTCAGCTTCCCCTACTTCGTCGACGAGCGCGATCCTCCGCCTGCGCCTAGAAAATTCGGCAAGGGATTGACCGAGCATGTGATTCGCACGGGCAAGCCTGTGCAGGTAGTGCCTGACCGTCTTCGAAACCTCGTCGATGAAGGCAAGGCTGAACTCATAGGCGCGCATTCTTCGGACTGGTTCGGAGTTCCGCTCAAAGCTCAGGGCAAAACCATCGGCGCGTTAGTGCTTCAGAACTACAACGAAGACCTGCGCTTCGACGAGGAAGAAAAAAATATTCTCGTATTCGTCTCCACACAGGTGGCGATGGCGATAGAGCGAAAGCGCGCTGAAGATCAACTGCGCCAGCGAGTCGAACAGCTTCAGACAATTTATCATCTGAGCGATGCTCTGAGCCACGCCGAGGCGGTCGAAGAAATTTATGAAGAATCGCTCAACGCATTCGAGCGCGCATTGAAAGTCAGCCGCTCTTCCGTGCTGCTGTTCGATGCGGACGGCGTGATTCGCTTCAAAGCATGGCACGGGCTTTCGGAAGAGTATCGAGAGAAAGTCGAAGGGCATTGTCCGTGGCCGAAAGACGAAAAAAACGCTCATCCGATCTTCGTGCCTGATGTGGCGGAAGCGCCCGACCTTGCGGAACTCAGCGCGGTAATCTACGGCGAAGGCATAAGAGCGCTTGGGTTCATCCCTCTCGTTTATCAGGGCAGATTGCTTGGCAAGTTCATGCTCTACTACGACGAGCCGCATCGCTTTACGGCTGAAGAGGCGCAGCTTGCCCAGACCGTAGCCAGTCACGTCGCTTTCGCAATCGAGCGCAAGAGATCGGAAGAGGCTCTTCGCGCATCCGAAGAGCGTTTCTCAAAAGCCTTCAACCTTTCTCCTAACCCCATGGTGCTGCACAATCTCAAGGACGGCAGCATCGTCGCCGCAAATGACAGCTACCTGCGCACAGTCGGCTACAGTCGCGAAGAAGTTCTTGGCCGCACTTCTGAAGAATTGAATATGTGGTTCGCAGAAGACCGCGAGGCGTTTCTGCAATTGCTGCGCGAGCGCCGCGAGATCAACAATCACGAAATCCAGTTCCTCACTCGCAGCCGGGAATCGCGAAGCGGGTTGCTGTCGGCTGAGATAATAGAGCTTGGCGGCGAACGGTTCGTCCTTCTCGGAGTCTATGACATCACCGAACGAATCAAAGCCGAATCCGATCTTCGCGCATCCGAAGAGCGGTTCTCGAAAGCATTTCACGCAAGCCCGAATCCGATGACCATAAATCGCTTCCGCGATGGAGTATACATAGATGTCAATGAAGCCGCAGTCAGAGCGAGCGGTTACGCGCGGGAAGAGATGATAGGCCATACGGCTGACGAGCTTGGCATCTGGGTCAATCGGCAGGAGCGCGATAAAATTCTTCGCCTTCTCAGAAGGCATCGCCTCGTCCGCAATATGGAAACCTGCTATGTCACGAAGTCGGGCGATGTACGCGTCGTTTTGATCTCGGCTGAAATAATCGATCTCGACGGCGAAAAATGTCTGCTCTCGACTTCGAGCGATATCACCGAGCGCAAGCGCGCCGAAGAAGCTCTTCGCGCATCCGAAGAACGCTTCTCGAAAGCATTCCATGCCAGCCCCGATTCGATGAGCATAGCGACGCTCGATGACGGACGCTACATAGATGTCAACGAAGCGTTTCTGAGATTGAACGGACTGGCCCGCGAGGAAGCCATCGGCCATACGGCAATCGAGCTTAGGCTATGGGCCGAACCTGAAGACCGCGCTCGCCTTGTCGAGCAGTTGCGACGGCTTGGAAGGATTCATGAACTGGAGATGGAAGCCCTCACACGAAGCGGCGAGAAGCGAATACTGCTGCTGTCGGGAGAGGTGATAGAAATCAGCGGCGAGCAGTGCGCGCTCATAACAGGCAACGACATCACTGAACGCAAACGCGCCGAACAGGAGCGCGACGAATTGCTGGCCCGCGAGCAGCGCGCCCGCGAAGAAGCCGAACGCGAGCGTATCACTCTCAATGCCGCCATCGAGCAGATGGCCGAAGCGCTCATGATATTCGACCCTTCAGCCAGAGTCGTGAGAGCCAACGATCAGGCTCTTCAAATATTCGGAATCTCGAGTGAAGAAATAGTTTCAAGCCCTCCCGGATTGCTGGCCGAAGGAAGGTTCAGCGATGAATACGGACAAGTAATCCCGGTCGAGGAGCTTCCCGTTCAGGTCGCTCTGCGCGAGAAACGAATCATCGAGCGCCGATTGCACTACACCCAGCCCGACGGGCGAAAGATTCTGCTCGCGCACATAGCCTCGCCCTTCTTCGACGAGCGCAAGCGATTGGCGGGCGCAATCGCGCTGGCCCGCGACATAACCGAGCGCGAGCGCGAACACGAAAGAATCCAGCAGGCCGACAAACTTCGCGCTCTCGGTCAGCTTGCATCGGGTGTGGCCCACAACTTCAACAACTCGCTTGCGGCCATACTCGGTTATACGCAACTCACTCTGCAAAAAGCTGAGAGCGCCGAGGTGGAAAAAAACCTCCAGATAATCGAGCGTTCCGCCAGAGACGCTGCCCGCATGGTCGAGCGCATTCACAATTTTTCGCGCGGGGGATCGGCGAGAGAAGATTTCATTCCGTTGCCGCTTATGGAGATCGTGCGCGACGCAATCGATATGACGCGCCCCCGATGGCGCGATGACGCCGAAGCTTTGGGGATCAAGTACGAAGTCAATCTCGACTGGCAGACGCAGGAATCGCTTCTGGTCAACGGCGAGCCTTCGGAATTGCGCGAAGTCTTCATCAACATAATTCTCAACGCGCTCGACGCTATGCCCGCGGGAGGAGAGATATCGCTAAGCGCTTCGATGGATAAGTCGCGGGCTTCGGTGAAGATAGCCGACACGGGCAGCGGCATGACTGAGGAAGTCAAACGGCGCATATTCGAGCCGTTCTTCACCACTAAGGGAATGCTCGGTCTGGGGATGGGCCTGAGCGAAAGCTATAGGATAGTGGAGCGGCACGGCGGACGCATCGAAGTGGAAAGTCAGGCGGGGCAATGCACCACGTTTACCGTCTCGCTGCCTGTCATTCAACCGCGCGCAGCCGAAGCGGTGATCGAAGAAGCTGATTCTCCCGCCGCTTCTGCGCGCGTTTTAGTGATCGACGACGAGTTGAATGTGCGCAGCGTGCTTGCGGAAATGTTGGCCCGACAGGGCCACGATGTGATGGAAGCTTCAAGCTCCGAAGCGGGGCTTCGCTTGATCGATGAGCGGGACTTTGATGTGGTATTCACTGACCTCGCCATGCCAAAAATCGATGGCATAGCGACGGCGACTCGGATAAAAGCGCGTCATCCTTCGATGAAGGTGGTGTTGATGAGCGGCTACGGAGCAGACAAAATTCAGGAGCTTGTCGGAGACAGTCTCATAATCGACGCGGCGATAACGAAACCATTCCGACTGGCCGCGCTTCAAAAAGTCATGAACCGGGTGATGCGCAAAACCTGAAGCCGCACGGATCACTGGCCTTTCGCGCCAAACAGCATCAACCTCTCACACTTCACCCATCGCCTTTTCAATTTCATCAGGCAAAGATGAAACGAACTCCATCCACTCGCCTGTCGCCGGGTGATGAAAGGCGAGCCTGTAGGCGTGCAGGCACAGACGCGAGCGGCGGATGGGGGATGGGGGATGGGGTGAAGAGGTGATTGCAGACGGCGCAGCGGCATCCGCCGTTGGATCATCGCCATCGTTATGCTTGATGGCTCGCTCGGCAGAATGCTCGCTCACTTCCTCCGCATCTGCTGACCACTGACCACCGACCCCTGACCACCGACCCCTGCCATAAAGTTCGTCGCCGAGTATGGGGTGTCCGACATAAGCGCAGTGGATGCGCAACTGATTGGTGCGCCCCGTGACCGGCTCCATCTCTACGAGCGTGAGCGCGCGCTTGCGCTCTCGAACGATGAAGCGTGTTTCCGCGTGCCTTCCCGCTTCCATCACTAGCCAGCGAGGACGCTGCTCAGGATCGCGGCCTATAGGGGCGATGATCGTTCCCTGCTCTTCGCTCATCACTCCGACGACGACGGCAAGGTATCGCTTTTCAACCATGCGGCGTTGAAAATGGCGCGAGAGCGTCCGCAATGCGCGAGTGGTTTTCGCCACGACCATAAGGCCTGATGTCGCGCGGTCGAGGCGGTGAATGATTCCGGGCCGCGTGAGCGAATGCTCGCGGCCATCGGCCAATTCTTTTGATGAGTCGAAATATTTTTTGTTGAAATGATAAGCGAGCGCGTTTGCCAGTGTGCCGGTCTTCACTCCGACCGTGGGATGAACCAGAAGGTCGGAAGGCTTGACCACTACGATCAGATGCTCGTCTTCGAAGAGGATTTCAAGCGGCAAGGGAGAAGGACTCATCGCCGTAGGGCCTAAGTCTTCGACTGTTATTTCTATCAGGTCTCCGACACTGGTGCGCCAGCCGCTTTGCGCTACTACACGATTGACTATGCACGCGCCCTGGCTGATGAGTCGGGCTATTCGCATACGACTCAATGAGCCGAAGCGTGAGGCGAGGAATTCATCCACCCGCTGACCCGCCGTCTCGCGGGTGATGAGAAACTGAAACAATCTACTCATTGATTCGAACACGTTGCGTTGCACTGAAACGCCCGGAAGCAGGTTTCTCCGGGATTGCGGATTATTATCGTTCCGGGCAAGCCGTTGCACACGTTCCCTTTCGCTATGACTTTGGCGAAAGAATTTCCCGTCTGTTCGGGCTGTCTGAATTTTACTTTCCTGGCCGTCATGCCGCCCACTTCCACTGTCGCGCCGCGCCTGATGTTCCTGCCTCGTATTACGAGCGAGAACGCACCCGACATGCTGCGCTCGATTGCGCAGGCAGTTACTTGTGCCGGGGGCGGCGGGTCGCCATGAGTAAATATAACACCGACCGCATAAGTCGCTTTTTCTGCGGAGCAGTTGGCCACCGCGACATAGAAGACGCCATCCTGAGCGACCGGGCCGACGAAGAGGCTTTCCATGTCTGACCCGGATCGCGACACGAAATCAGCTATGATCCTTCCGTCTTCCACCGTCACTCTCTGATTGAAGCGCACATACAGATCGACGTTTTGATCGCCTCTCAATTCGATATCATAAAGCGGTATCGGGCCGCAGGGCGAAGGAGAAGCCGCAGAGAAAGTGTATTGAGTCTGACCGAGAAGGCAGCCTGATGCTGGCGCAGGTATCGAGCCAACTTGAGTTACGTTGTTGATCAGAGCTACGGTCTCTTGACTTGAGGATGCGAAGACAAAAGCAAAAAGAGTGTAATTGGCTTCGGCAAAAGTGCTGCAATTGCCGACCGCGATGAAGTAGGTCCCTTCCTCAAGGAGAGGAGCGCCCGGCAAAGGGAGTTCCAACTCTTCGCCCTGATTTATAAGCATAGCTTTGAAATCGGCTATGATCGTTCCGTCCTGACGGACGACGGGCTGGTCGCGTCGGACATAGACATCGACGTCCGCGCTTTCTGCGAACGCATTGATTTTTAACTTCATCGGGCCGCCGGGAAATTGAAGTTTATACTGCGTGTCGCCGATGCGGCAGACTCGAAATTGATCGGCAACCGGGATCAGGCCGAATTGCGGCGCGCCGGGAGAGATCGGGATCACGTTGATTTCAATCGGCGCAACCATCCTCGAATGCGCGCTCCGGGCGGGCGAAAGCGGATATGCGAAAGTCATGGCGAATATCAGAGCAGCAAACAAATAGCTCTTCATAACCGATATCTCCTTGTGCGGATGGAAGCGAGCGATGAGCGACAGTGGGAGTTTGTCGCCCGTAGTTTTTTTCTACTGGTTTCTCGTGAATCGGAACAGGCGAACGCTTTTGTCGAGATTGACAACTCTTATAAACGAGGTCGAGCCGACGGGCAACGCTTCACTGATGCTTCGTCCATCGACAAGCTTGCCCTTCTGCAAAACCTGCCTGCCGTCTTTTTTGAACTTCGCCTCTTTTTTGAAAGTGAGACAGGCTGTCGACCCCGGAGCGATGACCTCGACGTGATCGACGAATTTCATACCGCTGCCGTTTATCTTCATCGCGCCCCCTACTCTTATGGAAGTTATGACCGGCACGGTGGCGATGTTTTCAGTAAGGTCGGGCAGGGTCACGATCAGAACGGAATTATCCGGCTCTCCGACTGCCACGAATGCAGTCGCTTTGCCGCCCACTCGCGCACAGGCCACGTCGCGCGTATTGGCGGCATAGGGGACAAGCGTAGGCACCATGGCTGCGGAAATATGAGGCGAAGAAATGACCTGACCTGTGCGCGAATCGATTGCGCCGATTATGCCTGACCCGTCGTTCGTGAACAGGAGCGCAGGCCCCGATGCGAAAGCGGCGATTCCGAAAGGCCCGCCCCCGCCATCGGTGCTGCCTGCGGGCGTGCCTCGCGTGGCGTCATCCGTGATCGCGCGGGCGAATTCATCGCGGCAGGTGTCTATTTCGACGATGTGATCCAAAGCCGTTTCGGTTGGCGGGTTAGGAATCAGTGAGTTCGGATCACGCATGGTCACGTAGAGATTTCCGTTGAGAGGCGAAAGCGCCGCGCGCCACGGAGACGCCGGTCGTATGGGAGCATCCTCAAGCGCGGCGTTTTGTTGCTGCAGTGTGCTGATAGTTGTTATCACCTGATCCGTGCGGGTATTGATGACTGTGATCGAGTTAGCGCCGAAGTTCGTGACGTAGAGTTTTCCGCCGTCTATTGAAAGCGCGCAACTCGACGGATCAAGTCCTACGGGTATGCTGCGCAATCGCTCATTGGTCGCCGTGTTGATGACATCGACGACGTTTGCGCCGCCGCATGGCACATAAAGTTTCGATCCGTCCGCGAGTATCGCCGGAAACCCCGGCCCTTTGCTCACATTGATCTGAGCCGTTTGAGCAAAAGAACCATCCGCTTGTTTCACAAGCACACTGACGCGACCCGGCCCGACGGTTGAGTAATCGACTGGCATTTCTCTCGTCGGAACGGTGTTCGATCCAAACAGCGTGACATAAGCGCGAGCGCCGTCGGGCCGAATAGCGACGCCGAACGGGCCATCGGGCATCCCTGCGGGACCATCGCCCACCGCGAGATTGCGAAAAGATTCATCCGCGGTTTTTATTATCGTCACGTTGTCCGAAGCGAAGTTTGCGACTATCGCTTCCGTAGCGGCGCTGTTGACTGCCACAGACCACGGCTCTGCGGCCTGCGGATCGTGAAGAGTGGTTTTTATCGCCATCGCATCTGCGGGATCAGACTCGACCGTGGCGCGGATCAAGAAACTTCCCGGATCGCATATACCGGGAGCCATCCCCTCGCGAACCGTTCGCCACGATGCGCCCGCATTGAGCGTGAAGTAAGACTCCGATCCTGTGGGGTCGGATTTTCCTGCGGCGTCGAACAACGCGGGAAACTCGGCCACGCCTGTGAGGTCAATCGCGCCGATGACGAAGCTTCCCTGTGCGAGTCTCACCGGCGAGACCAGATTGAAGGTCATAAACGTATCGCCGCCCCGCACGCGGCCCGTGAACGCGGCAACGGGCTGCTGATCATTTGAAGGCCCGTCGCTTTCCCCATCTATGAAAACGACTATGCGAAATGTTAGGTCAGGCTCTATGAGTTGGCCCGCGCGATTGAAGCCTATGGTGATTGACCGCAGAGTCGCAGGATATGACGGCGGCGTGAGCTTGTTGACCCAGCCGAATCCTGCAACGACAGGTTCACCCACGCCGAGAGCGCACCGACCCACACCGTCATCTATGAAAATCTCTGTGAGCGTTCCTGCCGGCTCAACTGTCTGCGCCAGGGCTGTCGAAAGCGGACGCCGGGGAGCGAGCGATGCAGCAAGAATGAGACTGATGATTATCGCAAGCGCGAATAGCCGCGCCTGAACAAAAGCCGATTTCATAAAGTCACCTTCAAGGGGTCAAACCCCTGTTTCGATTGAAGAGGTTAAAATATCCTTCGATCTGCAACGATTAACCGATCGCTTTGAGATGCATTTCCAAAGCACACTTTATGCCAGTTCGCCTGACTGCTCGCTCTGGCTATCTTTATAATGATAAGCGTTGACCACTCAGCGCCTTTGGGGCTGATATATGAGGCAAGCAGAAATTTTTTCAGTAAAGCTGGCTACCGATTTGCCAGTAGAGATGGAAACAAAGTATCGAGAGTGGAAATTCAGTGGTCAGCGGTCGCACCATTAATTATGCTTCGGGCTTCTTCGCAGACTGAAGTATGAGGATCATTTTTCAAAACCTGACGGGCGAGTTTTATTGCAAGCTTTGCATCGAGCCTTGCAATAGCCCACAGCGCGTGAGAACGAATGAGCGGCTCTGGATCACTCTGGATTCGTTCAGCCAGGGCAGGCACAGCGGTCACAGCTTCGACATTTGCGGCGACGATGGCGGCGTTGCGGAGCAGTCCGCGTCGTTTGGGACGCGTAAGAGGAGTTCCTTTGAAACGCGCCCGGAATTGTTCATCAGACTCGATTGAAAGAACTTCAACCAAGTCTAATCTGCATCCTACGCCAGCATCAGGGCGGAATTCGGGCCAGGTGGTATCCTTAGCGAAACGATTGAACGGACACACTGATTCTGATTGTCCCCGCACTATCGGCGGCAACGGGCCAGGTTTTATAGTTTCGGGGCGCATCTCCTGGCAGATATCGCAGCCGAAAATCCATTCGCCCAGCCCTCGACGCAACTCGCGCGGAATCTCTCCCTTGTTTTCGATAGTGAGGTAAGAGATACAACGCCGCGAATCGAGCGAGTAAGGCGCGGCAAAAGCATTCGTCGGGCATGCATCGAGGCAGCGATGACAAGTGCCGCAACTGATTTTTAACTGCCGGTCTTCAGCGGGCAGTTCCAGATCGATGAGAATCTCGGAGAGAAAAAACCACGATCCGCTCTGAGGCAAAAGCAGGTTGGTGTTCTTGCCGAAGAACCCCAGTCCTGCGCGAGCTGCCAATGCGCGTTCGAGGAGCGGGACGGCATCGACGAACGAGCGATGATGAAGTTTGCGTCCCGCGATTTTTTCGATGCGCGCCGCGAGACGTTCGATGCGCGGTCGCACAACATCATGATAGTCGAGTCCCCAGGCGTAACGGGCTACCCGGCCATAACGGTTTTCGTGAGTGAATTCGGGCGCAGTCGCATAGTAGTTGATGGCGAGTGTGATGATCGATAGAGCCGAAGGCACGAGCGCCGCGGGCCGCGCGTGCAGATGAGTCCTTCGCTGCATGTAGTCCAGGTCGGCAGCGAACCCGGCTTCGCGCCATAAACGGAAAGCTTCATCGTCGCGCAGAAGGTCGTGGCTTGAAGTGACGCCGACGATTTCGAATCCGAGCGCGCGGGCTTCGTCTTTGATTTGAGAGACGAGACTGCTCACAGCGAAAGGCTAGAGGGTGACCGTGAGCAGTGTCAATCGGGCGATCACGAATTTTCGCGAATGGCCATAAAAGTCATTCGCGCGATCCATTGGTTTTAGAATAATGCGAAGCAGAGCGAGAGACAGAAATACCGGCGGGAAGGCGAGGATCGGCCACAGGCTCGAAAGCTACGAGGCGAAGCGGGATTTCGCCCGCCCATACCGCAAGCGCATAATCTTCCTCGTCGTCGAGCGGCGGGCCTGTGCGCACTTTTGCGGAGACTTCTTCTAGAAGGAGTTTCAGAACTTTCGTCTGTTTAAGCTCTGACGAGTTGGGCGGTCGGATTTCATCCCAGCGACCGGGAATGATCTGCTCGGATATTGCGAGAAGGGCTTCGAGTTTTTCCTCTTCGTCTTCAACGAGCGAAGCCGTGCCGAAGATCATCACCGAGCGATAATTCATCGAGTGATGAAAAGCTGAGCGGGCAAGCACAAGTCCGTCAAGCAGCGTGACGGTCACGCATACTTCGATGCCGCGGGCGAGCGAGCGAAGCATCCGACTCGCGGCTGATCCATGAATGTAGAGGTTATCGCTCTTGCGGCCATAGCCGGTGGGAACGACGAAAGGCTGCTCATCGACTATGAAACCCACATGACAGATGAACGCCTCATCGAGTATTCGGTAGACAGCCTCGCGGTCGAACACGCCGCGGTTGGGCAATCGTTTGAGAGTAGTTTGCTCGGTCGGCTCGAATCTTTTCACTGCTTCCTCCTCTGGCAAACAGCTTTCAGCTTTCGGTTTTCAGTTTTCATCTGTTCGTCAACGACGAATCATCAGCATAGTATTCACGCAGGCTTTCAACAAGAGCCACTTTTTTCGACGCGCGGCCAGTCCATTTTCAGCGCGCGATTTCCCATCTGATTCTGCCAGCGATCCCGTCATAAATTTTGCTTGACGTTCGTCTGAAGTCGTCGTATAAGATTTATATAAATTTTATATAGAGAGAAAAGCGCGTGGTGAAAAGATGACGAAGAAGAAGGTAAGGACATTTTCGGCGACGGATCGTGATGTGGCGATGCTTGAAGCTGTGGCGCGCTATCACGGTCTGAACAAGAGCGCGACGATAACGAGTCTCGTGCGAAAGGAATTCTGGCGCATATTCCCCGCCGGAACCGGCTCGATCAAGCCGGATCGCGGGGCGAAGGTAGAGGAAAAATGAGCACACAAATCGTAAACCTCAGCAACTGGCATCCGACCGATGATGAGCGCAGGGCGCTTATGGATGAAATTGGCGAGCTTGCGCGCCGTCGTAACGCGATAATACTGGCGCACAATTATCAGGCTTCGGACGTTCAGGACGTGGCTCACTTCGTGGGCGACAGCTTGGGACTGGCTCTCGAAGCGCAGAAAACCGATGCTGATCTGATAGTCTTCTGCGGCGTTCACTTCATGGCTGAATCGGCAAAGATTCTCAACCCGGAAAAGAAAGTGCTTCTGCCGAATCTCTCAGCCGGTTGCTCGCTTGCGGATTCGATCACGCCCGAAAGCCTGGAAGAATGGATGAAACGCTATCCCGGCCACGCGGTTGTGACTTATGTGAACTCGACGGCGGATGTGAAAGCGATGAGCGATATATGCTGTACATCGGCCAATGCGGTCGCGGTCATACGCAGCCTGACTGGGGATAAAATTCTCTTCACACCTGACCGCAATCTTGGGAACTGGGTCAAAAAACAGGTGCCTGAAAAAGAGATCGTCGTTTATGACGGCGCGTGTCCGACTCACGATGTGCTGCGAGGGGCAAACGTCACGAAAGCACGCTCGGCATTTCCCGACTCGGTGGTCATCGCTCACCCGGAATGTCGTGAAGACATAATCGCGCTTGCCGATGAGGTATGCTCGACGACGGCTATGCTCAGTCGCATAGCGAAATACCCGGAGGTGAAAACATTCATTGTAGCCACTGAAAGCGGGATCATCCATCAGATGAAGAAGCGATATCCTGACCGTGAGTTCATAATGGCTGACGGTTGCATAGGCTGTCGTCTGCATTGCCCCTACATGAAGATGATCACGCTTGCAGATGTGAAGCGGTCTCTCGTCGAAGACAAGTTCGAAATCAACGTAGACGAAGACGTGATGGAAGGCGCGCGCCGCGCGCTTGAGCGCATGATGGCTGTGCCGCGGGATAACTGAGACGCGGAGATGCGCTGACCTGGGGACGCGGGGACTGAATCTGGGCAATTTCGCCCTGTCTCCGCGTCGCCCGGAAAGCGTGTTATAATATCCAGACTTTTCAGAGACAACCCGGCTCTAATGGCTCATAGGGGTTCGGTAAAGCAAGTATTGGAGTCTCAGATGAAGAAGTTTTCGCTTTTCATTCTTGTGATAGCGTTAGCGGCTATGGATTCGAGCGCGTTTGCGCAGCGCAGAATAAATCAGGGGCAGCGCAAACCGCGCATTTTCAATCCGCAGCCAGGTCAGCGGCCTCTCCCCCGCATTCGCAAGAACCAGCCTCCGTTCGGGCCGGGGCAGAAGGCAAAAGCACAACAGATGTTGATGCAGACCATCGGGCTGACCGAAAATCAGCGCATGCGGATGGCTGAGATTCGTCGCAACAATGAAGACAATGTGATATCTTCGGAACGTCGCTTTCGTCAGGCTCGCAATGCGCTCGACCGCACTATCATGAGCGAAGAGTATGACGAGAGACTCATCAATCAACGCATCGAGGAATTCGTCGCCGCGCAGTCCGAGGCCACCCGCCAGCGCGCCAGAGTTCGCGCTCAACTCAGAAGCGTTTTGACTACGGAGCAAATTCTCCGCTTCCGCGAGGTTGAGCGCGAATGGGCGCAAAGGCAGCGCGAGTTGAAAGAGCAGAAGCAACAGGAACGCGAGGAAAAGGACAGGGATGATGAGCAGGCTCTTTTTGGCAGTGAGCATATGGAAGAAGAGGATTTCGTCACCTGGCTTCTGTTCGGCGTTTAGTTTGCGCTGTATTTATTTTCAATCGGGTCCTTGCCTCCCTGCGAAACTAGACAGACCCGGCGCGCGCCTATTACAATTCGAGTCTGAAATCTCAAACACAAGAGGAGAAATTGATGGATCAACAGCAGGAACAAGCTGTGGAGGAAACTACTTACCACGCGGTTGAAAAAGACGGGGTGGTGACAGCCATCTGGGAAATGCAGGGCCGTAAGCATGTGCGCACGATTGACCCGCGTAGCGAGGAAGGTCGACAGATTCTCGGCACCTACACGGTTGATGAATCGCACGAGGGCGTGTCAGCCCAGTCTCAGACCAATCAGCAGTAATGAGTGATGAGTGATGAGTAGGGAAACGCACTCACCGTCGCTGCAAATATCCATTTGACCGGCTTCGCGGGGTTCAAAGCTTTCTCATCACTCACCACTTTTCATTCATCTAGGCGGAAGGCCTGAAGCCTTTCGAATTCAGGATCGGTTAATTCAGCCCTTCGAGAAAAGTATCGCCAACAGCCAAAGCCTATCCATTCACCCTTCCTGCAATTCGCGTTGAAAGACGAGAACGAAATGAAACGGGGTTATCAAGAATAACAGAGCGAGCCTGATGAAACAGCAGATAGTTTTCGGATAAAATGAGGCAGTCGGGTTGGAAATCGCTTCGGAAGAAAAAGAAAAAGGGGATGGTTGCCCATCCCCCTGTTCTCACACAGAGAACCCCCGTTTTGCGTGGCGGCTGATTGTTATCTCTTCTTCGCGCCGCCCTTCTTGGCAGCAGGCTTCTTCGCAGCAGGCTTCTTCGCAGCAGCCTTCTTTGCGCCGCCTTTCTTTGCAGTTGCCATAGTGTGTGCTTCTCCTTTCCTTGAGATTTCGCCAGTACACAAGATACAGTGGCTTTCACGCTCTTGTGTACTAGACTAAATGATATACAACATATTGTTGTATATATGTGTCTGGAACTTTCTTGTCAGCTTTTTTTTTTGAAAACATCGTCAAAAAACCTTTGGCTGTTTATGTATCCCTGAAACAGGCTCCCGAAGCCTGTTTCAGGGATACATAATAAACGAGTAAGGAGATCGTCTCGCTCTGCCAAATCAGGATGATGAATGTATCATCATGCAGTTTTCATCGTTCTTTGTCTGACAAAATAGGCTCCCAGAGCCTATTTTGTGACACGTGCCGTGAAATAGGCTTCCAAAGCCTATTTCACGGCACACGCATGAAGACTTGATGAATGCGAAAAAATCGCTCTCGCATCCCATCAAGGAAGGTTGTTTGACTTTGCTTTGAAGCCGTAGATAATATCGTGGCGATATTGATCTTTTGTTTTACGCGCATGCCTGAGCGACATCGATGATCATCCGCGGACAGCAAATGCGCGAGTATGGTTTCAACATGCAAAACACTCTCGACATAGAAGAGTTGGTTTCGCAAATCACTGATGTGATCCTTTCACGTCTTGGGTCGACAGCAAGCGATTGCGCGTTGCATCACGATGAGTGCTTCATCAAGTGTCCCGACAGAATGCATGCGATCATCGCGGACGGAGGTGTGAGGCTGGGACTAAGCGGAGCGGAAAGCGAGGCCGCTCGCGCCGTGTCGCTCTATATCGATCACACACTGCTCAAACCCGAAGCCACGCGCGATGAAATATTGAAGCTTTGCGAAGAAGGCGCGCGCTACGGGTTTGCGTCCGTATGCATAAACCCAATCTGGGTGCGCGAGGCTGCCTGCGCTCTTCGCGGAAGTGGAGTAAAAGTTTGCACCGTAATCGGCTTTCCGCTCGGAGCGAATGCGTCAGACACGAAAGCCTATGAAGCCAGGCGCGCTCTCTTCGATGGAGCGAGCGAACTTGATATGGTCATCAACATCGGCGCGCTCAAGTCGGGAGATTATGCGCTCGTCCAACGCGACATCGCGGGAGTGGTGGAAGTAGCTCGCGAATCCGGTTCCCTGGTCAAGGTCATAATCGAGACCGCACTGCTGACGGATGAAGAAAAAATCAAAGCGTGCGAGCTGGCCAGAGATGCGGGTGCGGATTTCGTCAAGACCTCGACTGGATTTAGCAAAGGCGGCGCTACAGCAGCCGACATAGCATTGATGCGAAGAACAGTCGGAGGCCAGATGGGAGTGAAAGCGTCAGGCGGCGTGAAAGACTTGAAGCAGGCTCAGGAGATGATTCGCGCGGGCGCTACGCGCATCGGCGCAAGCGTAGGCGTGAAGATCATTCAGGAAGCCATCGGGAAACCGGCGGTTTCAAACGGACACGCTTCTCAAAGTTACTGATTTCAGGAAAGACGAGCGAAACTCGATCACTGTAAGGCTATCCCTCTATTTTCAAAAAGCCCAGCGCGCAAGCACAGAGCCTACCGTATAACCCGCACCCACAGCAGCAAAGAGAACCAGATCGCCTTTCTTCAATCTTCCGTCATCAATCGCATCGCCAATTGCCAGAGGTATGGTGGCGGCTGTGGTGTTTCCATACTTGTGAATGTTTTTGACGATCTGCTTTTCATCGAGACCGAGTTTTTCCGCTGCGGAGTTGATGATGCGCAGATTGGCCTGATGCGCTATGAACAAATCGACATCCTTGCCTGCGAATCCGTTGCGCTCAAGTATGCTACGGCTGGATTCGCCCATCTTGCGCACGGCGTATTTGAAAACCGCCTGCCCTTCCTGATGCACATAATGCATCTTTTTCTCGACCGTCTCTGAGGATGACGGATTGAGGCTTCCGCCGCCGGGCATGTAAAGCGACTGTCCGCCTGCGCCGTCGATCTCATGCATATAGTCGAGAATCCCCGTTTCATCGTCGCTCGGCTCAAGCAGGACAGCGCCCGCGCCATCTCCAAATAGCACGCACGTCGCGCGGTCTTCAAGGTTGATGATCGATGACATCACGTCAGCGCCTATAACGACGACTTTGTTATGACGGCCTGATTCGATAAACTGCGCCCCGACTGTCAGCGCGTAAAGAAATCCTGAGCAGGCTGCTGAAATATCGAAGCCCCAGGCGCGGGAGGCGCGAATTTTGTTCTGCACCATGCACGCCGTCGAAGGGAAAAACATGTCGGGCGTGACAGTGGCGACTATAATCAGTTCTATTTCATCAGCCTCGATGCCTCGCCTGCCGAGCAGATCGCCGACCGCTTGCGCTGCAAGCTCGGAGGTCGGCGTGCCGCGCTCTACCCAGTGACGTTCGGCTATTCCGGTGCGCTCGACTATCCAATCGTGATTCGTATCGACTATTTTTGAGAGATCGTGATTGGTGACAACTTTCGGAGGCACGTATCGACCGAGCGAGGTGATTTTAGCTCTGCGAACATTTTTCATTAAAGGCTGCTCCTTCATCGCTGACGTAATGCCGGATAGTAGCACTCGCGTATTTTCAGGCGCAAGCAACCCCTCGCGCTTGTTCAGGCTTAGGCATTATGATATTAAGCTTGTAAAGCAGAAGCCCCGATTCGATTTGTCCGCTTGATGACAGGAGTCGCATTGCGACCTCTGATCTTTGCCTCTACAGGAGAACGTTATGACCGAAACAAATTCCCGCTCAGATATAAGCATCGCTCGCTTGATTCTGGTTCCAAGCATTATCTCGCTGGCCATCACGCTGATTCGGCTCGTCGGCGAATTGCAGGGCTGGTCTGAAGTCTTCTTCAATCGCAGCGCCGGGGGATTCGGCTCGATCATCGGCATCACCTGGCTTGCTCCAATCTTCGGAGTCTACTTCGCGCTGAAGCTCTCTCAATCGGGACGCGCTCCAGCGAGCGCAGGCAAGGCCATAGCGTATTCTGTGCTTGGGCTGGTCTGTATGGTTGGCGGCGCTGCGCTGGCTTTCGCAAAAGATTTTGATTTTCCCGGAAAGGTCATTGTTGCATTTCTACTCGCGCTCGCGGGCGCGATCATTCCTGTTGCAGGATGGAGCGCGCTCTTCAAGACGCTGCTCGCTTACGGCTACGCGGCGCGAATCCCTGTCGCCATCGTGATGTTTTTTGCCATTCGCGGTCAGTGGGGTACTCACTATGATGTGCTGCCGCCAGACTTCCCGGCTGATGCGGGATTCTGGTCGACTTATTTTCAAATAGGCTTCCTGCCTCAGATGCTCATCTGGATAGCCTTCACGCTGGTGACCGGCTCGCTCACGGGCAGCATCACCGCAGCCATCGCAGGCAAAAGCAAAACAGTCGAACCTGCTGCGGCGTGATAACAGCTATCAGTGGTCGGTGGTCAGTAGTCAGTGAAAATGACGACTGACCATCCATCGCTGAGACTCAATACGCGCGCATCGAATCACAATGGTTATGATCTTCAAACTCACTTGGCTGATTCTTGTTTCGGCGATCACTCTATCGACGGGCAAAACCATGTCTCAGGATTTCAAGTCCGCGCAATCGAAACATCCCCGCGTAAAAACGGCGCTTGCCGAAAAGGAGGCTTCTGTGAAACGACTCTTCGGACAGAAGAAGATTCCTTACCCGCCTCGTCGCGTTTTTCTTCGCGCATTCAAGCGCGAGCGCATAATCGAATTGTGGGTGAGCCGGACTGCGAGCGGCGCGTTCGAGTTGCTGAAAGAGTATTCCTTCTGCGCTTCATCAGGCGCGCTCGGCCCAAAGCGCCGTCAGGGCGATGGCCAGATACCTGAAGGCTTCTATCACGTTGATCGCTTCAACCCTGCGAGCAATTTTTATCTCTCGCTCGGACTCAACTACCCGAATCAATCGGATCGCATTCTCGGAGCGAGCGGTAAGCTGGGCGGAGACATTTTTATTCACGGCGATTGCGTCACAATCGGCTGCATTCCGATCACGGATGACCTCATCAAAGAGCTTTACATCATAGCCGTCGAAGCGCGCTCTACAGGGCAGAGAGAAATTCCCGCTCACCTCTTTCCGACGCGAATGAATCACAACGGAATGAAGTTTCTCGAAAAGCAGACTGCTGACAGCGCACTGCACGCTTTCTGGATGAACATCAAAGAAGGTTACGACTTCTTCGAGCGAAGCCATCGCCTGCCCGCCGTCACTGTCGACCGCCAGGGCAGATACAAATTCAACTGATTCGAAATAAAAAAGCCGCCCGTCGCGGGCGGCTTTATCGCTTCGATCTTCAACCTTTCTTCAGTCATAGTATTCAAGCCCCAGATGCGTTATCAGTTCTTCCCCGCGCAGATGGCGAAGGGTGTTTTTGAGCTTCATCAACTGAATGAAAAGGTCGTGTTCAGGGTAAAGCTCAGGCGCAGTCATCGGACTCTTGAAATAAAACGACAGCCATTCCTGTATGCCTCGCATACCGGCTCGATGCCCGAGATCCAAAAACAGTGCGAGGTCTAAAACTATCGGCGCGGCAAGGATAGAATCGCGACAGAGAAAATCGATCTTGATCTGCATCGGATAGCCGAGCCAGCCGAATATATCGATGTTGTCCCATCCTTCTTTATTATCGCCGCGCGGCGGATAGTAGTTGATGCGGACGATGTGACTGAAATCTTTGTAGAGCGTCGGGTAGACGTCGGGTTGCAGAATGTATTCAAGAACTGACAGCTTCGACTCTTCTTTGGTCTTGAACGATTCCGGGTCGTCGAGAACTTCGCCATCGCGATTGCCTAAAATGTTCGTCGAAAACCATCCGTGAAGTCCGAGTAATCGTGATTTGAGTCCGGGGGCGAGAATCGTTTTCATCAACGTCTGCCCGGTCTTGAAATCTTTTCCGCAGACCGGAAGCCCCTGATTGATAGCGAGGCGCGTGAGCGCGGGAACATCAACAGTGAGATTGGGCGCTCCGTTGGCGAAAGGCACACCGGCTTTGAGCGCGGCGTAAGCGTAGATCATCGAAGGCGCGATCAATGGAGAGTTTTCGCGCATAGCCCGCTCGAACGATTTTATATCTTCGTGTTCGCGGCCCGGCTTCATAAAAACTTCAGTCGAAGCGCACCAGATCATCACCACGCGGTCGCACTCGTTCGCGCGTTTGAAATTCGCGATGTCTTCGATCAACTGCTCGGCCATCTCCATTTTGTTAGCGCCCTCCTTGATGTGCGTGCCGTTGAGACGCTTGACGTAATGCTGATCGAATACGGCTTTCATCGGGCGGACGCTTTGCAGTTCCGCTTTGAGTTGATTGACAAGCTCGCGCTCAAGCACACCCGCGTGCAGAGCCGCCTCATAAGCGTCCTCTTCAAAGATGTCCCACGCACCGAAGACTAAATCTTCAAGCGATGCGAGAGGGACGAAGTCTTTGATTTTTGGAACGCGATTTTCTGTGCGCTTGCCAAGCCTGATGGTTCCCATCTGAGTGAGCGAGCCGATAGGTTCGGCCAGACCTTTCTTGATGGCCTCGACACCGGCGATGAAAGTTGTGCTGACGGCCCCAAGCCCGACGAGCAACACTCCGAGTTTTCCCTGTGGTTCTTCGATAGGTTTAGACATGATTGATCCCTTTCCGAAAGCCGTAGGTCGCTGCGCTTTTGTGGCAACCTCGATTAAAGCAGACCGAGCGAGCGAGCGTTTGTCGGATGTTGCTCTCTTTTAGCGATTGCTTGCTGAAACGACTTCGCGGAATGCGCCGGGGGTGACGCCGGTTGTGGCTTTGAAGATTTTTGTGAAGTGGCTTTGACTCTGATAGCCGACCATCGCGGCTATCTGATTGATGGGCAGAAGTGTCTCCATCAAAAGTTTGCGCGCCCGCTCCAATCTTATATTCGCAAGATAAACGTGAGGCGTCAGGCCCGTGATCTGTTTGAACACGCGGGCGAAGTGATACTCCGAAAGATATGCAGCCGAAGCTATCTCTTCGAGCGCAAGCTCGCGCTCGTAATTATCATGCATGAATTCAATCGCGCGGCGAAGCCTTCTATCGACCGGCCCCGCTCGCGATAACTCTATGCGTGCAGACTCGCGCACAGTGAAATGATGGCGCAGGAGATGAATCACCATCTGGCGCGCAATCGCGTCAAGCATCGCTTCATGTCCGGGGCTGAGGGTGGACATCTCTTCGGCCAACTGGCGAGACAATCCAGTGATAGCTTCATCTGTCACGACGCTCGCGCGAAAATTTATTTCAGCCGATGCGCGAGCAAGTCCCGTCTCGATGACCATCTCGCCCACAAGTATCGGGCTGATAGCGATTGAAACGAACTCGACCGCTTGTGCGCTCGCAGCGTGATTTTGATTAGCGTTGGTCAGAGCGATCTCTCCCGCCGACAACTCGAAACCCTCCGCGCCGATAGTCGCCGTCATTCGACCCGCGAGAATCGCCGTGATGGTGAAAGCGGAATGTGAGTGAGGATGAAACTCGCATTCGACGCAACGGGTGTGGCGAATTGAAAACTGAGGGCGGGAGATTAATCGCTGAATCTCGCCCGCAGGCGACTGCTGCTTATCGATTATCGCGTCAGTTCGATTCATCAGCTTCACCTGCGTCGGGGCGATTGCAGAACCTCTATCAATCGATTCGGATAATTGGTCATAATCGCATCGACGCCGAACGAGATCAGCCTTCTCATAATCATCTCTCGATTCACTGTCCACACGGACACGTTGAGTCCGTTTTCGTGCAAAGCCGTGACCGACCGCCGCGTGGCGATGCCGAAATGCAGAGCCGCTTCATCGGCTCCCGCTCTTTTCGTCGCAGCTATGATCGAGCGCGCTGTAACGAGTGCGCGGCCCGTGACCGGGAAGGTCGCAGCCGTGCGAATGTGAGGCGCAGCCTCTTTCGCGAAACGGATCGCTTCGTGATCGAATGAAAGAAGCGTGACCGCACGTTCAAGCTCGAATTTGCGCACGAGCGCGAGAGTCGCTTCAAGCAAATCCTCACGGCTCGCAGGGCGGCTCTTCAACTCGATGTAGATTCTTTTCAGATTCGCCGAAGCCATCAGCTTGAGCGCGGCTTCGAGCGTGGGAACGGACTGGCGGGCAAATCCGCCTCCGGCGATGCGCTTGACCAGAGCGCGGGGGCGAGGTCTTCGATTCAATTTTTTTTGAAACCACCCTCCTGCGTCCATGCGCGCAAGCTCGTTTGCAGTGAAGCCCGCGACAAGTCCCGTGTCATTCGTCGTGCGATTGACGTGAATATCATGAATGACTACAGGCTGGCCATCAGACGACACCTGAATGTCGAATTCTATGCCTTCTGCGCCGAGATCGATGGCCAACTGAAAAGCAGCAAGCGTATTTTCAGGCGCAAGCCCCGACGCGCCTCTGTGGGCTATGACCAGCGAGTGATGCATACGTGAATAGTAAGTCGCCGAGTCGGATCGGGCAACGCGCTATTTGCCGCTCGCTTTGTGCGAAGCTGCTTTTTCGGCCTTCTGACAGTCGGCGCAGATGCCGAATATGCGGTGGCTGTGATGGAGAGGCTTGAATTTGTACTTGCGGGTTATCTCATCCTGAATCCGTTCTATATCTTCGCTGTAAAACTCGATCAGCGCGCCGCACTGCGTGCAGATGAGATGATCGTGATGTGTGTGCTTGTAGTCGTGTTCATAGAGCATGCGCCCGTCGTGAAACTCAAGCTCGCGGGCCAGCCCGCACTCCTTGAATAATTTGAGCGCGCGATAAACGGTTGTAAATCCTACGGTCGGGTCTTTGGCCTTGACCAGCGCGTACATATCTTCGCTCGACACGTGGCCCTCGGTTTCCAGAAACACATCGAGTATCAGGTCGCGCTGAACAGTCCGCTTCAAATGCTCGCGCTTGAGGTGTTCATGAAATATTTGTGTTTCTTCGCGTTCCATAAGCTGAATCTGCGAGGATTATACACCCGCGCGCCGCGCCCGCAAACGATATCAATCGGCAGATTCGACTGTGACAATCGGCGAAGGCTCGACATCTTCGCTATCGATTTTGAGCCTGCGCTCGGCGATCATCCAAATCAGACCGGGAATGATGAAGGCCAGTCCCAGAACAGTCGCCATCTGTCGCGCGCTCAATCCGGCCCGGTCTATGGCCCAGCCTGTCAGGTAAGTCGAAGCCGATATCACGAGCATCACCAACGCCTGCTCGATGGCGAACACGCGGCCAAGAAATCTGTTTTCGGCCGACATCTGCAAGAGCGTCGTCGAGAATGTCCATTGAATGCTCCCGCCCGCGTGCGCGCCCATCACGCAGAGAGCCGCGACCGCCAAGTGAGGAGAATGCGCGAACATCAGGTAAAATGCCGATGAGACGAAAAATGCGATGGTGATGGCGCGGCGCATGGTTCGAAGAGAAGTTCCGGTAAAGAGCCTCGCTATCACCGGCCCCATAAACGCGCCCAGTCCGCGCGCAGCATAGAGCAAGCCAATCGATGCGCTGCCGTCGCGCCCTATGGGAAATATCTGCTTGCCGAATATGGTCAGCAGCAGCAGCACTCCGCCGCCCACGCCCCAGCCGCTTTTGACAAGAAGCACCGTCACGACCGACGGATTCGATCTCAGGTATCTGGCCCCTTCGATCATATCTGTGAGTCCTGTGATATTGGCGAAGGAAAGTTTTTTCTCTGCGCGAGGACTTTTCGCAGGCGTTGGGGGAAAGCGCACGAACCATATGAACGCGGCTGATATAAAAAACGATATCGAATCTATGACGAAAGCCGTGTCCCGACCCAGCAGGTCTGTCACCAGCCCGCCTGCTGCTGCGCCCAGCGACAGAGTGACGGCCCACGATGCACTTGCCAGAGCGTTGGCCGTGATAAGCCCGCGTCGCGGAACTATCATCGGGATAGAAGCCGAGATCGCCGGTTCGAAAAAGGTCGTCCCCACGACTTGCAACGCGGTCAGTAGATAAACGATCCAAACCTGATCCGGGCTTTTGATGAACAGAAACCCCAGCACGAGAAATCCGCGCAGCACGTCAGAGATAATAATGATCGCTTTGCGATTGAACCGGTCGGCGACGACCCCGGCGAAAGGCCCAACGAAAAATGTCGGCAGCAGCTTGAGGATGAGTATGTAGCCTACAGATTCGCTCTTACCCGTGAGGCTCAACATCAGAGTGAAGAGGGCGACGTTGTTGAACCAGTCGCCTGTCTGCGAGATCAACTGCCCCGTCCAGAGCTTTCGGAACTCGCGATTGCCGCCGAGAAGTTCGACGTATCCGATAGATTTCGCGTGATCGGGATCAGTCACCTATTCTTTATAACCGCGCCGGAGAGGCGAATCAACGACGGAAGGTAGATGCTAGATATCGGATGCCAGTGCTTTGTAATCGAGCTTATTACACCGGAAACTAAGTTATTGAACTTTTCTGCGATTTGAGATTTCCAATTTGATATCGCAGAGGCACGGCTTCAACAGTACGGGCTTATTGAGTAAAAATCGAATTTTTTAGTTTCCAATGCGTTGAGTCACCATTATGAGAAAGTGAAGCCTGAAAACCAAAATTACAAACCAATAGTCGCCCTCTTTGCATTTCCCGGATCAGCGGCGAGTCAATCTTTTTATGAGCAGCGCAGCGGGGCTGGCGCAAAAAAAATCCAGCGAATCCGCCGTCACGGACTCGCTGGATTCTGAACTTGCCGGTCTGCTGCGACTACTGTGGCGGCGGCAGCGGGGCCGACGAACAGACAGCCGTGTCATTGCGTATGTCGCGGTCTTCGATCTGGCACTGGAAGTTCGGCGGCGCGAACTGATGGGCCGAAGCTGTGCCTTTGAAGGTCGCCTTTGACAACTTGATAAGAATTCGACGATCTGTGCGATTGTCTTCAAGTGTGATTTCGCTGCCCTTGCGGGTGATCTTCGAGGCTGTACCCATCAGCGTCGTGGAATCGCAACAGAACATGTACTGGCCGGTTGTAGAGTTGAAAACCACGACTCTCGACGAGACGGTGTCATCCTGCAAGCGAGAGTCGAAGGTTGTCACCGCAAACGAGCAGGTGGCCGTGTTGCTGCTGGCATCCGTCGCCGTGCAGGTAACAGTAGTCGTACCCATAGGAAATGCCGAACCCGAAGGCGGCGTGCAAGCGACCATCACACCGGGGCAGTTGTCCGAAGCGGTCGCCATGAAGGTGGCGATTGCCATCGTGCTGCCTACTGGCGTGACGACGACGACGTTTGCCGGACAGGTGATCACAGGCGGCTGCGTGTCGTTGACCGTGACGGTGAATGAGCAACTCACAGGCTCCGTGTCGTCGTTCTGGCAGGTGACAGTGGTTGTGCCGACGGGGAAGAAACTGCCCGATGGCGGCGCGCAGGTGATCGTGCCGCAATCGCCTTCGGTTGTCGGGGCATCGTAGTTGACGACCGCGCCGCATTGATTCGGATCGTTGGAGACAGTGACATTAGCAGGGCAGGTGATTTCGCAACTGGCCTCCACACAGGCAGTGACGGAAACATCGTCAATCGCCACGCCTGCGAGTTGGACTGTCGTGTCGCTGTCGAGATGGAAGACGATTTCGACATTCAGCCCGGCCAGCGCGCTGATGTCGCCCGAATAGAGTCCCCATCCGGCGGATTCGGCAATAGTGACTGCGGGGTTGCCGACCGTATTGTTCATCGTCGCATCCAGCCAGTTGAACAGACGCACGGCATTCGACGGATTGCCGACCTCGCGGGCCTCCACGAAGAAGTGGTCGAAGGTGGCAGACTCTATGTGATAGCGCATAGCCCAGTTGACGCGAATCGGCCCGCTCAAGCCTGTCAGATCGATATTGGGCGAAACCAGGTCCTGACTGCTGCTGGCGTTGTAGGTGTTATCGAGATCGGTCTTCCAGCAATTCACTCCGCTGTTGGCGGTCGTGATCGGGATGAAGGCGGGAAGGCCAAGCTCCCACTCATCCTGTGTGCCGGAATGGGTGAAGCCCGCCGCGCCGGATTCGAAGTCAGTGCTGAATACTGTCATCTCTTCGGTTCCCGGCCCGCAGGCTGTCGCAGCCGGTTCGCAGACCGTGATGCTCCACGAGTTGAGCGTGCCGCCGTCGCCGGTTGCGTCATCGCGTATGACCAGCGTCCATGTGCCGCCCGCATTCTCGCCTTTGAACCAGCCGAGGCGGTAAGCCAACTCCGGCTGGATGTGGAAACTCGAAGACAGGGCGAAGGCAGGTGGCAGCGCGGCATTCTCATCGATGATGATGTCCATCAGCGTTTGCGCGCCGCCTACGGTCGCGGCTCCGATGTCTGTGAATAGCCCGTTGTCGTTGCCCGCAGGCGAGACCAGATGCACATCGAGGTCTTGCATGAAGGTGTGGTTCAGGTTGATCTGAATAGTGATGTCTTCGATGCGCGGGTTGCCGGGGATGGTGATTGTCGACATCACCATGCCGGGGCCGGTCGGAATCGCTACCGGCACGTCCGTACTGGTATAGGTCGTGCAGTTTACAGGAGGCCCCTTAGGAAACACGGTGACGCTCAGATTATAGGTAGCGTTCGCGCCCAATCCGGCGGCGACGATGGAATCAACGTAGACGAAGTAGGTGCCTGCGTCTTTCACTGTAAAGAAAAACGCCTCCGAGTTCGGGTCGGCAGGCGCAGCGCCGGCGTTGGCGTCGTTGGCGAGGAGAATCTGGTTCGCAGGCGGATTGCCGAACAGCGCGAAGCCCAAACGACCGTTCCAGACAGCGGCGTCGCGTTCCGGGTTCATGTCCAGACTGAGGTAAACGCTGTCACCGGCGGCCAGCGTCAGGCTGAAGAAGTCAGATTCACCGGGCGATACTGCCGTGATCGTGCCGTTGACCCACCCCGATGCGGGCAGCGGGTTAGCAGTGGCCGGAGTGTTATTGGATTCGACTTCCGGGGTCGGCGCTCCGGTCTGGCGCGTGAAATAGAGATCGTATGGACGTATGGTTCCGGTCGCTACGTTGTGACGCACGCGCAGGAAGAAGGTTCCGGTGCTTGGAATCAGAAATCCTGCGATGGTCGAGGAACTGGCGTTGAACGTGCCATCGTTGTTGTCCGTCTCCAGAACGGTAGTGCCGTCGGTAGAGATCAACTCCAGCACGCTGTCGCCGCTGGCTGAAGCGTCGAAGAGCGTCTGCACAGCGGCATAGATGCGGTCGCCCATCGTCGCCGTGAAGGAATAAAAGTCAACATCAGCGGGAGGGAAGACCGTGCCGCGCACTTTGGCGCTTGCGGCGGCAATCGGCGTTGCGGTTGCCGAAGTGCCGTTAGGCTCGGCTTCGTTGATCTGCCCGACCACTGATTGAGCAGCGTTTGGTTGCAGCAGCGCAGCAGGTTTCGGCAGCTTCACGCCGCCCCCGTCGAAGGTCATAATGGAGAGTTCAGAATTTTCTACAGGTTCCGTCTCTTTCGCATCGCCCTGCACGGAAAGCAGCGATCGGGCGTGTTTATCGTCCTTCGTTTGCCTGACTGCGCTCGTCGAGGAAAGCTGCGGCAGGATCACGACGAGTGAAATCAAGGAGATTACCAATAAGGAAACTCTGAGTGAGCGTTTTTGTGAGCGAAATATCATATGCTTTCTCTCCTACACGAACATTTTTGAAACCATTTATTAGAGCGGATGATTCTGTTGCTGAGAGCTTTCCTGTCTTGCCGATCACTACTGCCCAATTGACCGCGCAAGAGTCTATACGACGACAGGATCAGGGTCAACAGGATGTTGCAAAGCTGTTGCAAAGCCCTGAGCGCGCACGTTTTGACATAGCCTGCCAAGCAGGTGACAGAGTAGAACCGCCTGATTCGTCATTCGAGCTAACAGAAAAGATATGCTATAAATTAGCGGACGAGCGAGGCGGGACTGGATGCATATCGAATCTCTAAAAGTATTCTGCGACCTCATCGATACTCGCAGCTTTTCGAAGGCTGCCTCGAAGAACTTCGTCTCGCAGTCAGCCGTCAGTCAGCAGGTGCGCGCTTTGGAAGAGAGATTCGACCGCAAATTCGTCGAGCGAACCCGCAACGGAATCGTGCCTACAGCCGCCGGACTCGTTTTCTATCATGGCTGTCAGGAAATCATCCAGCGATACAACTCGCTCAACGAAGAGGTGAAAAATCTCAGCGAGATCGTGAGCGGACAGGTTCGACTCGAAACTATTTATTCAGTCGGACTTCATGAATTATCGCCGCACATCACCCAATTCATAAAAAAATATCCGCAGGTCAATATCCACGTCGAATACAGCCGCCCGAATAAAATCTATGAAGATGCCATCAACGGACTGATCGATCTCGGCATAGTCGCTTACCCCACCGCGCGGCCTCAAATAGAAATCATCCCGTTCCGAAGCGACAAACTCGTGCTTGTGTGCAGCCCGCGACACGACCTCTCTTCGCGAAGGCGTATCGAAGTCGGCTGCCTCAAGGGACAGAGTTTCATCGGATTCGAACGCGACATACCGACCCGCAAGGCTGTAGATAAAATACTGCGCGAGCATGGCGTGCAGGCCCGCTATGCGATGGAGTTCGACAATATAGAAACCATCAAGCGATCCATCGAAGCCGATCTCGGCGTGGCGATACTTCCGCGAGCGACAGTCGAGAACGAAGTGCGAGGAGGGACGCTCAAGGCCATAAGCTTCACGAAAAGCTTCACCCGACCAATCGCACTGATTCATCGCAAGGGTCGGGCGTTGAGCGCAGCCGCGCAACGGTTCGTAGAAATCCTCACAGGCAAAGATAGAGCGGGGGATGGGAGATAGGAGATGGGGAAGAGAAGAAGATTCATCGCCCCCATACCGACACACTCTCTTTCACCTCTTCATCCCATCCCCTGTCCCCCATCTCCTATCCCCCACCGGCTGAGTGAAGTTATTTTTGCGCTTCGACCGCGGCGGATGTAAGATTTTCAGGCCACAGTCGGATACCGGATGATCCCCAAGTCCGGCTGCCCTCAACGGCTTTTCATGTGTGAGTGTCGTCAGACACAGGCTGACTTCGCATCGGGAGATTCAATCATGACCGCTTCTGCAAACACCGCTCAACAATACCTTGAAAAAGGGATCGGTTTTCATAACAAGGGCTGGCTCGACGAAGCTGTGAGCAGCTATCGGATGGCCATTCAGATGCGCGACGACGTGTTCCCGCGAGCGTGGTATCAACTCGCTCGCGCGCTCGTCGATGCCGGAGACCTCGACGGCGCAATCGAAGCCTTCCGCAAATCAATCGAGCAGCAGCCGGAAAACCCGGATGCCTATTACACGCTCGGCCTGACGCTCGCCCGACTGGGCAATTACGATCAGGCCATAGCCGCTTATCGCAAAGCCATAGAACAACGCAGCGGCAATCATCCGTGGGCGTGGCACAATCTGGGAACCGCCCTTATGCGGCGCGGCCAGATGGACGAAGCGACCAAAGCTTTTCGTCAGGCGGTCGAACAGCGCGGCGGCGAATTCCCGAAAGCGTGGCACAGTCTGGGCGAATCTCTCTCGCGTCAGGGAGATATCGATGGAGCGGCGGCGGCCTTTCGCCGCGCTCTGGATCAACGTCAGGGCGCTTACCCCGAAGCCCAATTCGAACTCGGATTGGTGCTTATCGAAAAAGGCGACCTCGCCTCGGCAGTCGAATCATTTCGCGCGGCCATCGTTCAACGGCGAGCGCGATTCCCGCAGGCTCACTTCGAACTCGGTCGCGCGCTTCACACCCTGGGTCGCGTCGATGAGGCGATAACCGAATTGCGCTCGGCTCTCAGCGAGCAGCCATTTTACCCGGAAGCTCATTACGAACTCGGTCGGGTGCTTGCGCGACAGGGAAATCTGAAAGACGCCATCGCCTCTTTCAACACGGCAATCGATCAGCGCGGCGATTTCCCGTGGGCTTATCACCATCTCGGAATTGCGCTTGCGCGATTGGGCAATATGGCGGAAGCCATTGCTGCCCATCGCAAGGCGATAGAGCAGAACCCGCTTTTTCCGCGAGCGCATTTCGATCTGGGACTTGCGCTTTACAACATGGGCGACGCTTCTGCGGCGACTGAAGAACTGGGCGCGGCCATCAATCTTCGCGGCGGCAATTTCCCCGACGCTTATTATGAACTTGGCCGCATATTCGCCGCCGAAAGCAAATCCGATCTTGCGATCAACGCTTTCAGAACGTCTATCGAGCAGAATGCAAACTTTCCCGAAGCTTGTCACGATCTCGGTCACGCACTTTATCGCAGAGGCGATCTCGAAGACTCAGCCCGTGCTTTTCGCGATGCCATTCGTCAGCGCGATGGGGATTTCGCTCAGGCGCATTACGGGCTTGGGCTTGCCCTGTTCGATATGGGCAAATTCCCCGAAGCGATTGAAGAACTCCGCAAAGCTATCTCTCAACAGCCGGTCTATCCGCGCGCTTATCACAATCTCGGACGCGCCCTTTATCGCACGGGCGATCTTGATAGCGCAGTTCAATCTCTTCGCACGGCGATAGATCAGCGCGATGGCAATTTCGCCGAAGGCTATCACGATCTGGGGCTGGCTTATTTCAGCAAGGGTCAGCTTGATGAATCAATCGGCGCGCAGCGAAAAGCCATAGACCTTTCAGCCGATTTCGCCGAAGCGCATTTCTGGCTCGGCGCGTCCTACAACGCGAAAGGCGATGTGCAAAGCTCGATTGAAGCCTACCGCGCAGCGATAGAGAGCCGCACGGGGCCGTACCCTGAAGCTCATTACAATCTGGGATTGGCCTACACGCGGGCGGGCGAAATGAACCACGCCATAGAATCCTACCGCGCGGCGATAGCCGAAAATCAGAATTATCCGGCGGCGCATTACAGCCTCGGCTCAGTGCTGTTGGAAGTAGGCGAGACGGACGCGGCGATCAGCGAATTGCGCCGCGCGCTCGATCTCAACGACGAGATGCCGTGGGCGCATCATCGTCTGGGCCTTGCGCTTTATCGCGCGGGCGAACTTGATCAGTCGGTCGAAGAATTCCGCCGCGCGATTGCCAAGCAGCCTGATTTTCCCGAAGCTCATCTCGACCTTGCGCGCTCGCTTTATGATCGGGGCGATTTAATGGACGTGATCGAGACGTGCCGACATGTGATAGCCGAGCGCAGCGATCTTTTCCCCGAAGCTCATCATCTGCTGGGTCGCGCGCTTTACGAGATGGGTGATTTGGATCAGGCGGCTGAAGCCCTCAACGCGGCCATCAAACTCGATCCACATCTGGCCGAAGCGCACCGCGACCTCGGACGGATACTTTATGACCTTGCCGATATCGATGGGGCGATTGGCTCCTATCGTCGCGCTATCGAAGAGAAGCCCGACTACCTTCTGGCCTACAACGATCTGGGACTCGCGCTTTACGAAGCGGGGCAACTGGAGGAAGCGATAACGAATTTCAATCGCGCGGTCTCAGGGCCAGCGGAGAATTTTCCCGCCGCGTGGCATAACCTCGGAGTCGCGCTCTACGACCTCGGAGAAATCGACGGCGCAATCGATGCCTATCAGGTCGCTATCGAGCAGCGAGGCAGCCGCTACGCCGAAGCTCACTACAATCTAGGCAATGCGCTTTACGCCAAGGGCGAGATTGAAGAAGCCGCGCGCGCTTACGAAACGGCGATCAGTCAGCAGAAGGGAAATTACCCGGACGCGCATCGCAATCTGGGCAACGCGCTTGCGCGGCTCGGCCATCTCGACCGCGCTGCCGAACAGATAGAAAAAGCGATCAGTCAGGGCGACACCGCCGCCGATGCTCATCACGATCTCGGACTCGTGCTTTACGGGCGCGGTCGATTGGAAGAAGCGATCAAGCAGTACCGCGAGGCGTTAGCCCGCAGCGGCGGCAACGATGCCGAGGCGCATCGCAATCTGGGTCGCGCTCTTCACGAAAGCGGCGCGCTGGAAGAAGCTCGCAAGGAACTTGAGACAGCCATCGCGCAGCGCGAACCTGCGGGCAAATTCCCCGAAGCTCATCACGATCTCGGTCGTGTGCTTTACGAAACGGGGCAGAGCGAGCAGGCGATGGCGGAGTTTCGACGGGCGATAGAACAGCGCGGAGGAGTTTTCCCGCGAGCGCATTATGAATTGGGCCGCGCGCTGGTTCGCGCAGGAAATTACGCCGAGGCGATGGAGGAGTTGGGGCTTGCCATCGAGCAGCAGGGCGGGGTATTTCCCCAAGCTCATTTTCAGGTGGGCGTTTTGTTCGCCCGCCAGGGCGACGTATCGTCTGCGCTCGATTCGTATCAGACGGCGATAGATCAATCAGGCGGAGTTTACCCGGAGGCTTACTATCAGATCGGCGCGGCCTACATTCGCAGCCGCGACGCGGAATCGGCTGTGAAAGCCTATCGCACGGCAATCGATCAGCGAGGCGGCTATTACCCGGAAGCGCATCAGGATTTGGGGCGCGTGCTTTATTCGCTGGGCGAACTTGAAGCGGCCAACGAAGAATATTCAATCGCCGTGCGTCAGCGGCAAGGGTCTGTAGCGACGGCCAGCGGCGAAACAACTCGCAAGCTCACAGCAGAGCCTGATACGATCCGGGTCGGGCGCATAACGGAAGATTTGGAATCAGGGCTTCGTCAGGCCCCCGCCTCCGCCGATGATGCTGTAGGCGCGCAAGGCCACACTCGACCGCTTGCGTCTCCCGTCCCTCTGGATGAAGAAGAAAATCTTTCAGCTTCGGCGGGCGAGGCGGAAGGGGATTGATACGCAAAAACGCACTGTGAAAGCTCAGGCAATTTTTCAATGCCCGCAGCGGCGTTGGTCCTGAAAAATCGTTCTTGAGAATAAGAAGGAATGATCGACTATAAAAAGCAATTTGAAAATTACATTGAAGAGCCGACTTTTCGTCCTTTGTTTTTTTGCGGCGACGCTTTGAATGTGTTAAAGGCAATCCCTGATGAATCGATTGACTTTTGCATGACAAGTCCGCCGTACTGGGGCAAAAGAGAATATGCTTCGGGCGGGAACGGTTTGGAGCAGACCTGCGAACAGTATATAGAGAACCTGCTGGCGATCTTTGATGAGGTTAGAAAGTCACTCAAATCGACTGGTTCTTTCTGGCTCAACATAGGCGATACATACAAAGAAAAGGGTTTGGCTGGAGTACCCTGGCGTATCGCTTTAGCGATGATTGACAGACAAGGATGGATACTGAGAAACGACGTGATCTGGAATAAGATCAAGGGGCCGGACAACTCGACAGATAAGCTGCGCACTGTTCACGAGTACGTTTTTCACTTCGTAAAACAGCGGAGAGATTTTTATTACGATATTGATTCGATAAGATCGAAACCGAGAGAAGCCAAAGTCAAAAACGGCGTGGTCATTTCTGCAACCGGAGTCACGGGCATTCGCTATAAACGGCAAATCGAATTGTCTACCTCGCTCACCGCTTTAGAAAAGGAGGCTGCCTTTCGAGCTTTGGAGTCAACGTTGGAATCCGTCATCAGAGGCGAGCTATCCGATTTTCGTATGGTCATTAGAAATCAACAGAGAATTACTCATTCAGATTCAGAAACCGTTTCAGGCAGAGCGAAGGAGTTGATGCAAAGAGGTTTTTACATACTCAAGTATCATCCCGGCGGAAGCAAACCGAGCGACGTATGGGATATTCTCCCTGAAGATACGACCGGCAGAAGCGAGCACTATGCAACGTACCCGGAGGATTTATGCAAGATTCCGCTGCTTGCAACCTGCCCTCAAGGCGGAATGGCCTTAGATCCATTCTGTGGGACAGGCACTACGAATTATGTAGCGCAGCGGCTCTCGCGAAAGTCAGTAGGTATAGACCTGTCACCAAACTATATCGATATAGCAACCGAGAGGTGCCGCAGACTTTTATGACCAGTCGGATTCTTGAGCTTTTTACTGTGCCGACCTCTCAGCAGGGTGTTGACTGGAATGAGGTAGTTGAAGGGCATTATTGCCGATATCTTGAGAGGCAATGCATAAAATGCCGGAAGAGCCAGCCTGAAATCGCAATCGGGACATGCTCTATAAAACACGGCGCACGAACAGCAAAAGAGGTCATTATTTGCCCTCATCGTTTTTTGGAAAGAAAGCAGGTGTTTACCGATTGCATACACTTGCTGACATTGCACGAGCCGGGAAATGAGTTGCACAAGGTTTCAGAAGTAGCCATACCGGGAGGACATATTGATTACTTCCTTGTTTCAGTCAGGAAAGGCAGAGTCGTGGATTTTGTCGGAATCGAATTGCAGGCCATCGACACCACTGGAACCTTATGGCCTGAGAGACAACGGTTTTTGCATTCAGTTGGTGTTGAGATAGAAGAAGAAATCAGTTCACGCAAGCCTTATGGATTGAACTGGAAAATGACTGCGAAAACCATTCTGGTACAACTTCACCACAAGATCGAAACTTTTGAGAGCCTGAATAAACACCTGGTGTTGGTTTTGCAGGACTGGATGCTTGCTTATATGGAAAGAGAGTTTTCCTTTGCTCACGTGACCGATGCAAAGCTTGGGGACTCGATGCATTTTCATGCCTACTGTTTGAATGCAGCAGAGGATCGGATTAGATTGGAAATGAAATCAAGGAAGAGTACAGATGCGAACGGGATAGCTGTTTGTCTGGGAAAACAGGGGAAAGCGCCGCTCGAACTGGAACAGATCACAGCCTTTCTGCAACAGCGGATTTCAGAAAGCACTCTATTGACCATTTGACGTTGATTTCTGACAAAAGGCGGATCGCAAATATCGCTTCTTGATATCGAGGTAATATGAAGCGGCTCGTTCTGGACAAATCTTTCGGCGCGTTGTTAAAATCAGCGCCTTTAAGCATGGCCCAAACTGGCGACCGAGAGACGCCGTCCGACGGGAACGAGTGGCCGACTACCGGTCGCTTCACCGAGCCACTGCGAGTCGAGCGCCGCCTCTGGCGAAACATCGTTTCAGTCATCGTCATCGCGGCTGTCGCATCCGCCGTGTTTGCCGACCGACGGTTCACTCTGGGCCTGTTGCTTGGCGGCGCGATGGCGCTTTTCAATTTCAAGTGGCTTCACTCGTCGCTTCGCTCCCTGCTTGAAGAAGGCGAGCGAAGGCCGCCGCCGGGTACTTCGATGAAGTTCATACTCCGGTGGGTGATAATCGGGCTGGTCGTTTACGCGGCGAACCAAACGGGATATTTCAACCCGGTCGCAATACTTGCGGGGCTGTTCGCGCCCGCGTTTGCGGCGATGATCGAAGCCGGTTACGTTACTTATAAGACGATTTCCGAAGATAGAGGAAAAGGATAAAACATGCGGATGCTGGCATTATTTCTCGAAGGAGCGCAACACGCGGAAGGAGCCGAAGGCGAACATAAAGTTTCCATCATAGTCGATTTGTTCAATCGCGTACTCGGCCCTCCCGTCAAAGCCGTCCTGCCTTCCATCTACAACCTGCTCGGAATTGAATGGCACGAGCCTGCGCCGGGCGAGTTAATAATTCCCGCGCACGTCGTCTGGACACTGGTTATGATGATCATCTGCACGCTGGGCGTCCTGGCGCTTCGCGGCAAGCTTTCGGTTGATCGCCCGTCGAAGGGACAGCAGTTGCTTGAAATCGTGGTCGAGCAGATTCGCAGCCTTCTCGATCAGGTCGTAGGCCCTTATGGTCGCAGGTATATCCCGGTGGTCGGATCGTTCGCCGTATTCATTTTGATAGGCAATCTGATGGGATCAGTTCCCGGTCTCGGAGCGCCGACTGAAAACATCAACGTGACGGGCGCGCTTGGAATCACTTCGTTTTTATATTACATAACGACGGGCTTCCGTCAGCAGGGCTTCAAGTACCTCAAGCATTTCACCGGAGGCTTGACGGGGGTGATGTTGCCGACCTTGGGCATTTTGATTTTCGTCGTAGAGATAATTTCAAACAGCGTGCGGCCCGTGACTCTCTCGCTCCGCCTTTATGTGAATATGTTCGCCGATCATCAGATCGCGGGAGTTTTCTTAGGGCTATCGCCGTGGCTCATTCCGATATTTACGATAGTGCTGGGATTGTTCGTGGCATTCGTTCAGACTTTCATTTTTATAATGCTCTCGATGGTCTATCTCTCGGAGACTGTACCTCACGAAGAACACGATCACGAAGAGCACGGTCACTCGACGGAAGCGATGGCCGAAGCGCACTAATGGCTTTATCCGTAAAAGAAACAGAAGAGGGCGGCGAGCGAGGCCGATTCATAACTTCGCTCATACACGCGTCGCTGGAGCCTTGCAGCAAGAGGGGCAAGAGTATACCGGGCGTCGTGGAAATAATACCCGCGCCACGTTCACGCGCCTCTTTCAATTGATAACCCGCAAGCTCAGAGCTTGCCTCTTTTGAAAAGGAGAAGACGATGATCAAAGCGAGACTGATTTTCTTCTCGGCTCTGGTGATGCTCGTTGGAACCGCAGTCGCATTGGCGCAGGGAGAAGGCACGAGCGGAGGCTCGACCTCGTGGTTTTTCCCGAACCTTCACATATTCGCCGTCGCCATCGCCGCTTTCGGCGGAGCGCTCGGCGACGGGCGCGCGATAGCCGCAGCGTGTGAAGGCGCGGCGCGAAACCCGGCGGCGGGCGGACGCATCTTCACGATGCTGCTTTTGGGCCTTGCGCTCATAGAAACGCTCGTACTGTTTACGTTCCTCACGCTGTTCATCTCGCCTGCCAAGTAATCGGCAGCGCAACCTGATTCGAAGGAAAGGGAGGCCCGCGCAGGGTCTCCCTTTTATCTTTGCGCTCTGAATTGACACTCGTAGCGAGCGGATATACTTTTGAACACTCAGAGCGAAAATATCGATTGGAGATAAATCCATGCGCGCATTCAAAGAGAGCTTAACGCAACTCATAACCGAGACTTCGACCAATCTGCCGCCCGATGTGCGTCAGGCTATGGCCCGCGCCGCAGGCGCGGAAGACCGCGCTTCGCAATCGGGCAAAGCTTTGGCCGTCATCGCTACGAATATCGATATGGCAGCCGAAGGCGAAGGGCCGATATGTCAGGACACGGGGATGCCTACCTTCAAAATCAAAACTCCCGTCGGCGCGAATCAAATAATAATGAAGCGCGAGATTCGCGAAGCCATAGCCGATGCGACTCGGCTGGGCAAGCTTCGACCCAACTCCGTCGATTCGATCACCGGCGCGAACTCAGGCGATAACCTCGGTCCCGGCACGCCGATATTCTATTTCGATCAGTGGGAAAACGACGACGAGATAGAAGTCCGCCTCATACTCAAAGGTGGCGGGTGCGAAAATAAAAATATTCAATACGCCGTTCCCACTGAGCTTCCTCATCTCGGACGCGCGGGCCGCGATCTTGACGGCGTGCGCAAGTGCATTCTTCACGCCGTCTGGCAGGCTCAGGGCCAGGGGTGCAGCGCGGGCGCGATAGGCGTATGCATTGGCGGCGACCGCACTTCAGGTTATGAACACGCGAAAGCGCAACTCTTCCGCCTGCTCGACGATACGAACCCTGATCCAAAACTTGCCGCGCTGGAAGATTACATAATGCAAGCTGCGAACACTTTATCGATAGGCACGATGGGATTCGGCGGCGAGACGACGCTGATAGGTTGCAAGATAGGCGCGCTCAATCGCCTGCCCGCGAGCTTCTTCGTCTCGGTCGCTTACGACTGCTGGGCGTTCCGCAGGCTCGGCGTCGTGCTTGACGCCGCGACGGGCGAGATCAAACGCTGGCTCTATCGCGACGAAAAGCCGGTTGAGAAGATGTCGCACGGCGAAGGATTTCCCTTCACGGGAAACGAGAAGCTATTGCGCGCGCCGATCACGGAAGAGCAGGCGCGAGAGCTTCGAGTCGGAGATGTCGTTTTGATTTCAGGCGATATGTACACCGGGCGCGATGCTGTTCACTCTTACTTGATGAAGCACGATGCGCCCGCTGATCTGCGCGGGTCAGTCTTGTATCACTGCGGCCCGGTTGTGCTGAAAGATAACGGCCACTATAGAATCACCGCCGCGGGGCCTACGACTTCTATCAGGGAAGAGCCTTATCAGGCCGACATAATTCGCCGATTCGGAGTGCGGGCCGTGATGGGCAAAGGCGGGATGGGTCGCCGCACGCTCGAAGGGTTGAAAGAGACGGGCGCGGTTTATCTCAATGCTATTGGAGGCGCGGCGCAATACTACGCGCGTTGCATCGAAGAAGTAATGGATGTGAGCCTGCTCGAATTCGGCACGCCCGAAGCGATGTGGCACCTGAGGGTGAAAGACTTCCCCGCGATAGTGACGATGGATGCGCACGGCAATTCGCTTCACGCCGATGTTGAAAAAGCATCAGCCACGTTGCTTGAGCGACTGGCTGATCCTGTGTTTTGAAATCAGCGGGCGGTGAGCGGTGGGCAGTGAGCGGTGGGCGGTGGGCAGTGGGCGGTGGGCAGTGGGCAGTGGGCGGTGGGCAGTGGGCGGTGGGCAGTGGGCAGTGGGCGGTGGGCAGTGAGCGGTGGGCAGTGGGCAGTTGAGGTTTATCATGACAGTTAGAAATTACCGAGAGTTGATTGTTTGGCAGAAAGCCATGGATTTGGTGAAAGAAATCTATCAAATTACAAGTCGATTTCCGAGAGAAGAAGTCTATGGTTTGACAAGTCAGATGAGAAGGGCTGCTGTCTCCGTGCCGTCAAATATTGCGGAAGGGCAAGGACGTAAATCTACCAAAGAATTTCTTCACCATTTATCAATTGCTCATGGTTCTCTAAGAGAAATAGAAACACAAATACTCATCGCTGAGAGGCTTGACTATATTAGCAATGAACAGGTCGAGCCGCTGATGCAACAGGCTGCAGATGTAGGGCGACTATTGAACGCTCTCTACAACTCGCTCTCCAGTAGATAACCTCAAAGAAAATCTGCCCACTGCCCACTACCCACCGCTCACTACCCACCGCTCACTACCCACCGCTCACTGCCCACCGCCCACTGCCCACCGCCCACTGCCCACCGCCCACCGCTCACTGCCCACCGCCCACTGCCCACCGCCCACCGCTCACTGCCCACCGCCCACTGCCCACTATCCTCGCTGTCCAAGCCCTGTTCCTTTCAAGAGGTCGTTTATCTTCGCATCGATGTCGGCGATGTCGAAGGGCTTGGCTACGAACGCATCTGCAAGGCTCGGATCGCCGCCCGGAACTATCACTTCGACGAACTCTCCATAGCCTGTCACTACCATCACTTTAGTCGTAGGCCAGCGGCGGCGCACTTCCTTGACCAGCGTCCATCCGTCAAGCCCCGGCATCGAGATATCGGTTATGACCAGATCGAAACACGATCCTTCTATGGCCCGCAGCCCCGCGATTCCGTCTTCGGCCATCAGCACCTTGTGACCGCGAGCGCGAAGCACGTTTGCCAGAAGCGCGCGGATAGGCACTTCGTCATCTACGACGAGCACGAATGCCTGACGGGCTATCTGATTTTCGGATAACTCTGAAGGCAGAACCTGCGAATCGAGCGCAATCGGCATGCGAAGAGTGAAGACGGCTCCCCGTCCGGGATCGCTTTCGACGTGTATCTCGCCGCCGTGTCGCTCGACTATCCCGTAGCTCACGGCCAGCCCAAGCCCGTTGCCCTTGGCCCCCTTCGTCGTGAAGAAGGGTTCGAATATTCTCTGTTTGACTTCTTCGGAAATGCCCGTGCCTGTATCAGCGAACGCGACAAGCACCGTATCGTTTTCAACCGCGGTCGTTATCGTCAGCCTCCCTCCCCGCGGCATCGCGTCGAGCGCGTTGATCGTGAGATTGACGAAGACTTCGCGCATCGCTGACTGATCGCACATAACGACGGTGCCTTCCTGCGGTCGAAAGATGATGTCGTATTCTATGCTTGCCGCTCGCGCGTCATCCCGCCAGCGCGAGCGAGTGAGATCGAGCGCGTCGCGGACGATGGTGTTCAACTCGACCGGTCCCCAGTTTTCGTCTTTGCGCTGGCGGGCGAATGTCTGTATGCGCTGAACCATTTTCGTCGCGTCGAGCGCGGCCATCTCTACTGTCTTGAGATGACGTTTGAGCGTTGCGTCATCGATTTTGCTCATCACCATCTGCGTATAGCCGAGGACTGCCGTGAGCGAGTTGTTGAAGTTGTGCGCGACTCCGCTGGCCAACTGTCCCAAAGCTCTCAGCTTGTCGTTGCGCATGGCCTGCTCTGTGGCCACTCGCTCCTGAGTCACATCGCGCGCAATGCCGAGTACGGCGACAACTTCTTCTCCTTCGTATATAGGCGAATTAGTCATCAGCAGATGCCCCGCTCCTCCGCCTGGAATCAGATAGCGCGATTCATATCTCTGCGCCTGTCCGCTGGCGGCATCGAGAAAATGTTTGCGCACCCGTTCGAGGTCGTCCGTGTGCATCGCGCGCAGGAACAATTCGCCTTCGAGCGTGTGTCCATTTTCGGCGAATAAATCCATGGCCTGACGGTTCGCCCAAAGGAAACGGCCTTCAGTGTCTGTGGCATAAACTGCATCGTAAGCCTCATGGAGGAGTTCTTTGATCAGCGCGCCTGCTTTTTCGGCTTCGGCTTCTGCGCGGCGAATTTCCGTCAGATCGCGTATCACCTGCACTGTGGCTATTCGCTCGCCGTCCGCGCCGTAGATGGGATCGACTCTTATCTCAAGATAGCTGCCGGAATCTGCTTCACTCCTGAGAATCACCAGAGCCTGACGACCTTCCCTGCGCGCGCGACACGCCTCGCAACTTTGCCACTCGCTCTTAGTATGAACCACATCCGTGTAAGGCTGACCGACAGCCTCTTCAGGCGAGACGCCCACCAACTGATAATAAGCGCGATTGGCGTGGGTTAAGCGATCACGGTCGTCGATGATCGCCACCGCGTCGGTCATCGCGTCGAAAGTGGCTTCAAGCTGGCTTCGAGCGACGGATGCTTCAATGAGCAATTCCTGTTGCCGTTCCCAGCTTGTCTTCAAGCTTTCGGACATCTGGCGAAAGCTGCCGAACAGTGAATCGAAATCCGCTGTCAGGGGTCGCCGCCGTTGCAGCGATCCTGTCCATTTTCCTTCGGCCAGTGCCGCCGCGTTTTGTCGAAGATCGTTGATCGGGTCTGTCAACCAGCGGGCCATTACGTTGCTCAACCCCAGCGTCAGAAACAGCATCGCCATCAGCACCATCAGATTGTTGAAATAAATCTCCTGCAATTCCGCCGACACTGGAGCGAGAGATCGCACGCTCCACACTTTCCACCCCGTCACAGGCATCAAAGCCGATGACAAAAGCGCTTTGTCCGTGAGCGCGAAGAGCTTCGACTGGTCGCCCGCAGGCGTAAAATAGATCGTCGCTCCCGCCTGCTGATTGACCAATGCGAAATCCTCGCGACCCGTGAGAGCGGTGATTTCTCTGCGCTCGCTCACATCAATTGATGAATCGGCGATGAGTCCTCCCCGCGCGTCGGAAATGGTCAGAGTTTCTGATTCCTCTTTGTGCTGGGAAACGATTTTCTGAAACACTCCGATATCGAACCAGCCCAGGACGAACCCGTCGAAATCTCCGCGCTCGGTCATAATCGGCGCAGCCAAAGCCACAGTCGGCAACCCGTCGGGCAACGAGTAGACCTCGGAACAGACCGGTTTTTTCGTCTCAAGCAGATTGCGATAATACGCCTGACTGCTGTGATCCAGTGTCGCATAGGCGGGCGGATCGCTTATGACGGTTCGACCGAGAGAGTCAGCCAGACACATTCCCATAAAACCGGGATAGTGCTGCCGCACGCTGGAGAGAAGCTTTTGCAAATACTGAACGTCATCTGATTTGTGACCCGGCGAGTTGAAGAGCGAGACGGCCATCTCTACTGCTTGCCTGTGTTCGTCGAGCAGAGATTGCGCTTCGCTTTCGACCAGCCGCGCTGATCTCGATGACGACGCAGCCAGATCGTTCATCATTCTTTCGCGTGCGTCGTTGACGTTATGCACCGAGATGTAGAGCATCGGCAGCGTGATGAAGGTCGCCAGCAGCACGGTTATGATCGATATGAGACGGAGCCTGGCCGGTTCGCCCGAGTCAGCCCTTCGGCGGCGAATGATCTCGTAGACGAACAGTCCGACTTCGACCATCATCCCCGCGAGCAGGCCGTTGAGTATGGAACGCAACTGCCAAGTCAGCGACATTCGAGCAGTGAGGCCGACTATGAGCCACTGGCACAGGAAGCCAAGCCAGATTCCCGCCGCCATCCAGTAAATCAAAACGGCGGACATCACTCCCAGCTTTCGATTTCGAGTCAGATACCCGACCGCTGCGCCTTCCAAAGAGTAAAGCGCAGCGCTGAAAGGGAACGGCTGCTGAGGCCACAAAGCCCAGGTCGCCATCCCTGACAGCAGTCCTGCGATTGCTCCCGCCGCAGGGCCGAACCTGACGGCTGAAAGAAGCGACATCACACTGCCGAAGATCAGCACCATGCCGGGGAATATCTCGACAGGAAGGCAGTTGATGCCGTATCCGATGGCTCCGAGCGCGATCGCTGCGATCACGCTTCGAAAAGGGAGGGTTTGCTTTTTTCCTTCGCCCACAGGTTTATCCGGCTCGTTGAGGTATACGTCAAGCTAATGAATGCGGGCAATTCAACTAAGGCAGCGTTGCAAGTGTAGGCCAGCCTGATATTGAAGTCAACGATTCATTGTGGTGATCAAATCAGAGGTGTACCCTAAGCTGAAGCGATCATCCGTAAAGCCGGGCGTGATGTTCGATCATCGCTCGCAGGCTGAATCTTTCGGCGACCACCGTTCGCGCTCGCTCTCCCATCTCGCTCGCTCGCTCCTCGTCGCTCAAAACCTCGATGATGGCCTCAGCCATTGCTTTCGCGTTTCTATCGGGAACCAGTCGCCCCGTCTCGCCATCGCGCACGACGAGAGGCAAATCGCCCACTGCTGTCGCTACCACAGGCTTTCGCGCCGCCATCGCTTCCAGCACGGCTATGGGCAATCCTTCGCGATCAGACGAGAGAACGAATACATCCGCAGCCGCAAGCAACCGCCCGACATCCCGCCGCACGCCGAGCATCTCTACCGTGTTTTGAAGACCGAGCCGATCTATCTCGCTTCGAATCGCGTCGCGTTCAACTCCGTCGCCTACGATTAAGAGCCGTGTCCGCTCGATGCGGCGCGCGACCTGGGAAAACGCCTCAAGCAACAACAGATGATTTTTTTCCGGGAAGAGGCGGGCCACTATTATCGCCACGCGGGCGTCGTCCTCGATTCCGAGCGCGAGCCGCGCTTCGCTTCTCGAATACCTGAAGGCTTCCGTGTCGACGCCAGCGCGTATGATCTCAAGTTTGCCTGGAGGGATTTTGACCTGCTCGGCGAGCGTGCGAGCGCCGTCTTCGCCTATGGCCAGAATCTTATCGCAAAATAGGGACATCCATCGGAGCGCTACTCTCAAGCGACGACGTTTGAAGTATTCGACCGAATGCTCCGTGTGAATTATTCGCGCGCCCGCCAGTCGCGCGCCCGCGAGGCTGTAAAAGAGTTGATTGAAATGATGAGTGTGAACGACCGCGACTTTATGTTTGCGAAAGAGTTTATAGAGCCGCCACATCAGATGGATGTCAACACGCGGTCGGCGATTCATCACTTCTAATGGAATGCCTGCGCTGCGGATTTCCTCTTCGAGCGCGCCGCCTTTGTCGAGCGCGCACATCGCGCTTTCGTATTTTCGAGGATCGAGGCTCGAAGCCACAGTGAAGGCGTACATCTCGGAGCCGCCCGCGACAAACGACCACGTCACCTGCATCACCCGTCGGCGCGACGTGGCGCAGGCTACGGCTTCCGATTGATTTGTTTCAGCGACGGCGGACACAGTGTCAGTTTCTTTTTCCATCACCACAACAGCGCGCTGACCGAGGCGAGTTCTTCGGGCGTCGAATCCGACGGGCTGCGAGAGAGCATCCATTTCGGAAAAATGAGATTGGCGCGAAACAACCTCAGCGACTCATCCGCCTCGACGTGTATGCGCGGCAGCGCGAAGCGGTCGCAAGCATTCTCTGCTGCCGCCCCCTCTTCGTAAGACACCGCATAATGATAGCCGCATCGGGCGACGACGCTTTGCACGTTGTCATTGAATCGAGTCCTTCTTCCGGCGGGATAGGCGAACACCATCACTTCACGACCGAGATGCTGCTCTATTATCTGCTTGCTCTCGCTGATTTCCTGCTGTAGCTGGCTCTCGCCTACGTGACTGAGTATGGGATGCGTTACGGTGTGGCTGCCGAACTGTATCCTTGAGCGGGCCATCTCTTTGACTTCATCCCAGGAAAGATGCATCCCGTCGGCTACGCGGTCGGGCAACTCGACATCGAGTTCCGAGGCGAGCGAGTCGAGAAATCTGCTGCGAGTTTCTTCCTGAACCTGTTTGAGCCACCACAGCACGCGCTCAATCAGGTGACGGCGGGCGCGCGACGAAGAGAGATCGAAAGCCGTATCCGAAAGATCAGCCAGCGTGACCGACTGGCGGGATGTGCGTTTTATGAGATAAGCCACCTTGTCCCACCAGAAAAGGCGCGCGCTTCCGATGTGGCCGGTCGTCAGGAACACAGTCGCCGGAAGATCGAACTCTTTGAGTATGGGAAAAGCGTTGGTGTAGTTGTCGCGGTATCCGTCGTCGAAGGTGATGATGAGCGCGCGGCGCGGCCACTCTTTCCCTTCAGTTTCGCACTGATGCAAATCTTCGAAAGAAATCACGTCGAAGTTGCGCCGGATGAATTTCAACTGCTCGCGGAAAGTTTCTCTGCCAGCAGAGATGAGCGCCTCATCGAACGGAAACGAGCGAGGGTCGTCATCCAGTATGCGATGATAGGCCAGTATGCGAAGGCCCTTTGATCGCCTCAGCACAGGAGAGCAGAGGCGCGCGGCGAGGGGATTGCCTAACAGAAGGGCTGCCAGTTCTTTTTTGCTCATAATAATTCAACGGAGCGTGGGCAAAGAATTCCGTGAAACGACGGCGACTCGTTTGAAAGCGCGCTTGATGTGGCGCAATCCGTCAAAGAGTTTGGTCGTGGCCGTGTAGATCGCTTCTTTCGATTGAGCGCGCGACATTCGCAGTTGAACGATGCTCCGCGTCTGCCCGCGCCATCCGGCCTTGTACCCGCTCGTGTCGCCTTTGAGGAAATCGCACTCGTAAAGCCCCGACTCGATGGCGTTCTCTATGGCATAGCTGCGTATGAGAAGTCCGGGGCTGCGTATGGGGCTGTGCGCCATATCGAAACCGCTCTGATAGTAGTACATCTTCTTGTTGTAGACGAAATCGTAGAGTGCGGCAACGGGGACGTCATCGACTGAAAGTATGAAGAGTCTGATCCAGCCTTTCGAGCGCGCGCGCGGCGCGAGCCTGTCATGAAATCGGGTGAATTTGCTGCTCGAAAAAACTCCCGGCTCTCCGCGCGAAACCCACCGCATCTGATGAAGCCGGACTAACTCGCGGAAGCATTCCTCGAATCCTTCCACGCCATCGATGATGCGCAGTTTTGCGTTTATTTCCGGGGCCAGCCTGCGGTCTTTTCTTATTCTCTGGCGAAATGTCGGGCCGATGGATTCTAAAAAAGCCTCCCATTCGGAAGGCAGGTTGACATAGATGCAGGTTTCATTGCGAAGCTCTTCGAGTTTGAGTCCTCTGCCTTCGCATGATTTTTTCAGAACGGGCAAACTCTTCGACTCGCCCGCCATATCGGTCAGCAGAATCTCGTCCCAGTCTTCTTCCTGCTCCTGAAGGTAGGCGAATATCGCTTCGAGACCCTGCTCTTCCCTCCCGCGAAGAAGAATGAAATCGAGATACTCCGAGCATATCTCGTCAGCTTCATCTTCGCCGGAGGCGAGAAACTCAAGCCTTCGAAACGGGATCAATCCGTAATGCTGAACCTCGCGTCGGAGCAGGGGGGCGATAGCTATTATCTCTTCCGAGTCGCGAACGACCAGCGCGTAAAGCTCGCGCCCTTCCGAGAAAACCTCCCACCACGTCGAGAGCCACTCCCAGGTGAGCGTGAGCGTATTGGCGGCGCTCTGATCGAGGATCGAATTCCACACCTCGCCGAGCCGATGGAATTCTTCTCGCGTAGTTATTTTCTCGACAGTCAGCATGATTTACATCGATCTCGATTTAACTCTGCGCCTGAGAGCCGCGCGCAACGACTCAGAACTGATGAGCATCGCACAGACAACGGCCACAGCCAAAACGCCGCCCCACATCGCAAGCGCAAGCGCGTTTCCTGTTTCAGATTCGCCTTCGACGGCGGCCTTCTCCGCAGGCGCAGTTTCAGTTGCAGCGCGCACCGCTGTTGCTCCCTCGTGCGCGCCAATGTCATAGCCTTTTCCCTGCGGGCGGGGATTGCCCGCGTAATCAGTCTTCACTTCCGTTAGCGTTTCGCCTCGATCAAGGGCCGGACTCGACGGGCGCGGGCGATAAAGATCATTGGCATTGAGCATAGGGTCGGCAGTCTGAGAACGCGAATCTGATCCCACACTGCGTTTCCAGTCGGCGAAATTCCAGATGTCGAGTTGTTCGCGTCCGAGCGTAAGCTCGCGTTTGAACTGATACACGTTGCGCGCGTTGTAATAGATGTTCGAGTCGCAAACCAACATATCCGCCATATCACGCATAAAGAGCAGGGGCCGCTCGCTTGTGACGACGACGATATTATTTTTGAAAGAGATTTTTTCCGAAGGCACTTCGCGCGAATTGAAGACGACCCATATACCGGCCTGATACTGACGGGCGACATCATACGCGGTATTGTTTTCGAAGCGGACATTGCTGCCCGAATAAGTTCCAAGCCCAGCCGCGCCTGCGCTAGCGATGATGTTATTTCTCGCCACGCAGTTTATCGCTTCGAATTTCGCCCCGTCGCGCATGTACTCAAGATCAGTGTCCTGTCCGAGCAACAACCCAGCGTGTCCGGTTCTTTCTATTCGATTACGCTCTACGAGTCCGTCTCTCGCTCCGCCTTTCAGATAAAGCCCGTTGGTAGGAATGTCGTGTATGTAGCAGCCGCGAACCGTGACGCCGACCGAAGCGATGGAATCTATGCCCTCGGCATTCGAGCCGTCTCGCGCTCCCGAAAAGGCTATCTCGCAATCTTCGATCAGGAGATTATCAGCGTTGAAAGTCTTGATCGCGTCGCGTCCCGTGTGATGTATATAGCAACGGCGAATGGTGACTCCTGTAGTGGTTTTGTTCGAGTCCAGATCGACCTTCACGCCGTAGTAAGCGCCGCCCTGAATTTCCAGATCGGTGAGCGTGACGTTGTTGGCTACGATTATGAAAATGCAGATAGGATTATTCTGATCTTCCGTCGTGCCGCCTTCGATTGCGGCTTTCTCGCCGGGATAAGATGAAATGGTGAGGTTGGGAGTTCCAACCCAGAGGAATCGTTTGAGAGTGTAGCGACCGGCTCGGAAATAAACCGTATCGCCCGCCGAGGCCATCTCAAGCGCGCGCTGCGGTGTGGCGACGGGCTGATCGACTGAGCCTGAATTGTTATCGTTGCCCTGTGGAGATGCGTGAATTATTTTCGCGCTCGCAGCAGGCGCGTTGAAAAGAAGCAGCGCGAAAATCGAAAACAGCCGCGCGAGGGCGAGCGCTTTATTACTTCTCGTTTCGAGGCCGAGCGAGGGGCGCTTTCTCATTGCGAGGGCCAGCGATTTGTCCTCCCTCGCTTTCAGAGATTCGTCATCTCTTGTTTTTTTTGAGTTCTCTTTCATCTTCAATTTCAAATTTGAGATTCGAGATTCCTGCAATTTCAAATTCGCGACCTATGACTTCTGAAATTTCAAATCTGAGATTTGAGATTCCCCATCTTCAATCTCAAATAATCAGGATCGAATCCGGCGATGCGGGCGCGAACAGCGAGACGGCTCATCTTCCCGTTGCCTACATCAATGCGTCGAATCCCGAACACCTCCGCGCCGCGAGTGTTCGCGCCTCCATAAGCCGACACCGCCGCGTAATAACCCGCCCCACGGACGCAATCGATAGCCTGAGCCGTTATGTCTTCAGGCTTGCCCCACGGAAATGAAAACGCGCGCGCGCTTGCCCCAAGCTCACGGTTGAGCGCGGCGAGCGAATCATAAACTTCCTGCTCGATGATGACGCCATTCGCTTTGCCGAGGCATGTGTGATTGACCGTGTGCGAGCCTATCTCGAATCCTTCTGCTTCCATCTGTCGAAGATCGTCCCACCTGAGTTTCGGGAAACGCCCGACGGCATTTTGATCGCGCAGGTCATGCGGGAAATCGCGCTCGGTTTCGATGAATCCGGTCGAGACGAAAAAGGTCGCCGTCAAACCGATTTCTTTCAACAGAGGCGCGGCCTCAGTGAAATTATCGCGGTATCCGTCATCGAAAGTGATCACAAGCGAACGGCGGCGAAATGCGCGGCCTTCGCGCAATCGCTGGCAAAGCTCTGCGAGGCTTATGCATTCGTAATTGCTTTTGAAATAGCGAAGCTGACGGCTGAACTCTTCGCCCTCGGTGGTCAGCACGTCCGTCTGTCCTATGCGATGGTAGTACAAAACGACAGCGCGCGAGCGGCCTAAGAGTGAAAGAATGAAATCGCGCAATTGCACATAGCCGCAGTAGAGATAAATGAAAAACAACAAGTCTTTGATCAGAGAGGCGAGTCGTAGCGAGGCGGACTGGTTGCTGCGCGCCGTCGCGTCGGGTTCGAGTGTTTTGACCATTTCTCCGCCTGATCTCATATATGTTTGAAGGAAATGTCTAATTGACCGGATTTTGGACTATTTTCAAATGGCCTGCGCTTTCGAGGCCGAGGCCATCCGGCGGTAGATTTCAAGCAATGCCTGAAGGCGCGATTCGGGCGAATAATCTTTCACTCGCTGGCGGGCGGCAGCGGCCAGCCTTTGAGATATATTTTTATCGGCGAGCAGGCGCAGTACGGCCTCGGCCATCGCCTGCGCATCGTGCGCCGGGGCGAGCAGCGCGCTCTCTTCATCCGTTACTATTTCCGGCACTCCGCCCACCCGCGTCGCTACAACAGGCAGCCCTGCGGCCATAGCTTCGAGCAGTGCGTTGGGCGATCCTTCGCTGTGAGAAGGCAGCACGAACACATCGGCTACGCGGTAATAAACCGATGCATCGCTGACCTGTCCGGTGAAGATTATTCGATCACCGAATCCCGATGATCGGGCGCGCGTCTCAAGCGAATTTCTCTCCGGCCCGTCGCCGACGATGACGAGCTTCGTTCGCGGATCGGCTTTGACGATTGAAGCGAAAGCCGATATCAAATCAGCATGTCCTTTTTCATGCGACAACCGCCCGACGGCGAGCAGCGCGCGCTCGTCCTCAACTATTCCGAGTTTCGCTCTCAGCGCGCGAGTTTCTTCCGCGCTTATAGCATTGAAACTATCGATATCAATCGAGTTGTGCAGTACGGTGATTCGATCTTCACTCGCTATGCGCGCAAGTTGGAGAGCGAATGCGCGGCTTACGGTTATGATTCGATCCGCTCTCCGAAGCGACCAACGATCAAGCTGATTGTAAAGCCGCATCTTCCAGTCAGTCGTCGTGTAACCGTGATGAAAAGCTATCCACTGTCGAGTGCGCGCAAGACCAGACCATCGCACAAGGAAATGCGATTTCACGTTATGACTTTGAATGATATCGGGCGCGCGACGTTCGACGGCTTCGCGAAGCAGGCTGATGACGCGACGATCAAATCTGTATCGCTCGCTGATGATTTCCGTTTCGATGCCTGCCTGTCGCGCTGCCGATATGAATGGGTGATGGGTGATGGGTGATGGGTGATGGGCATCGGAACGTTGAAAGGTGACGATGCAGGTTTCAATTTCGGGGCGGGCGCGGCGAGCGAACTCGATGAGGTTTTTAGCGGGGCCGGTCACTCGGCCCGCTTCCATGATCGCAAGCAGTTTTATCGGCGCGCTCATGGATGGAAACTCTTGAGCAACTGCTCGTTTTTCTCAGACCGCCCAAGCAGCGAGAATCCATCCTCGCCTCCCGCCTGACGCGCGATTTCAAACTGAGAAAAAAACTCATTCAAATCTTTCCAACCGACGCGGCGGTCATCGCCTTCGACCCAGTACCAATCCCTACGGGGTCGCTCGGCAAACAATCGATTCGACACCCACACATCGCCGTCGCTCTGCCACGAGGCAATCGATTGCGCGGCGAATTCTTCGCGCCATCGGTCTATCTGCTCGGTGCCGATTGCAAGAACCGGGCGCACGTTCAGCCCGCCCTGCTGATTGACCGCGTTGAAAGGAAAGCTGCGATAAAAATTCAAAAGCTCATCCTGCTGATTGAGCGTAAAGATGCGGCTTGCGGGTTTGAGCGGCTGCAACTCGCTTATTCGCGCCGCGACAGTTTCCTGATGTCGATCTATCACGGGGCTGGCAAGAAAAGCGATATTCGTCAAAAGGATGACGGCGATGAAAGTGAGCGCGACAGTTTTCAACCAGCGTGCGCCGCTCGATAAAACGAAAGCCAGCGAAAGAAAGAACGCAGGGTAGAGCGGAAAGTATCGCTCCATCGATCCGCCGTCGAAAAATACCGCGAACCCAAGAACCGGGATGGCATTTAAGGCCATAAGCGCAGCCAGTCGCTTGCCCTGAGAGTTGCGAAACAAACCCGCCACTATCGATAGCGCGAAGAGATAAAACAGACCCAGTTTCCACAAACTCAAACGAAACAGATCAAGAGCCGATACAGAGTTGAACGGATCGTGGAGAAGAAATCGTTTGAACAAAAGTCCGTCATTGCCGAGACTGATCATCGAGCGCGGCAATCCGAACACTACGCGCGAAGCGCCGCCTATTTTCATCCCGTGTGACGAAGACGCGATCCACGCTTTGAGATCAGTGAGATTGTAGATGCCCAGATGCGCAAGCGCCGCCGAGTAAGCAATCGCGGTGAAGAGACAGAGCGCGAGCGTTGTTTGCAAAACCAGTTTCCATCGCCTTCGATCTGCGCCGAACACCAAAGGCAGGGCGAGCGCGGCAGGCAAGGCCCATAAATACAAAAACCAGGTCGAGAGCGAAGTCGCGAAAGCCAGCCCCGCAAGAATCGCTGTGCGCAAAGTGCGATCCTCTCGATCAGCATTCTTCGCTAGAATGAAAAGTCCGAGCAGCAGAAACGCGAGACCGGGAATATATGAGCAGCCCGTTTGCGTGTAGCTCAAAAATGCCTGCGAGAATATGAAAGCGACGGTCGCCGCATCAGCCGCCCATTCGCGCACGTTGAAGCAACTCAACAAGGCGCGCAGCAGCAAAACGCACGCAAGTCCGGCGATCAGGTTGATCGCTATAAAAATCAAAGCGACCTGAGCTTGCACGTCCGCGCCGACGAGCCAGCGCGCCAGAGGCTCGAATGCCTGAAAGAGCAGCCAACCTGCGGGCCGCCACGTGAGATGGCCGAATTCCCAGAACTCGACGCCGCTTAAAACCGAATCGACGTAATCGGCGGTGTCGCCGAGAAAAAGAGGCGCGGTGAAAAGAGTGGCAAGGAGATAAATCGCCGCCACTGGCCCGTAGCGACGGAGCCATCGAGGGCTGACCCGGTGCGAGTGATCGCTCTCCGGTTGACTTTCTACGCGAAGGGATTCCATCGGTGAGGTTATGCCCGCGTTTTGGTGTTGCGGCTGGCTCTCGACTCTTCCGACATGCTTATGAGTTGATGCTCGATTTCATTGAATCGCCGGGCGATGGTGTGAAGCACGAGACCTACGACTATTAAAAGCATCCCCGACAAAACCATCCCGACCGCAAGCACCGCTGAAGGGAGGCGAGGGACTAATCCGGTCTCGATGAATTCGTAGATCACGAGAGTTCCCGGTATGAAAGCGGCTGCGATCATCGCCATCCCGATTGAGCCGAAAAAGGCCAGCGGCTTGTAGTCGCGAAACAGTCTGAATATGGTGCTGAGAATCAGCCAGCCGTCGCGCAGAAGTTTTATCTTCGAATGACTGCCTTCGGGCCTGCGACCTAAATCGACCGGCAATTCCTCTATTCGATAACCGCGCTCAAGAGCTTTTATAGTCAGTTCGGTTTCTATCTCGAAGCCGCCGCCGAAGAGCGGAATGTTTTTGACGAACTTACGGTTGAACGCGCGATAGCCTGAAAGTATATCGCGGAGACGGACTTTGAATATTAAATTGAGAACCCACAAAAACAGTTTGTTGCCCAATCGATTGAGAAAACGGAATTGGCTTCGCGACTCGTGATCGAGTCGCGAGCCTACGACCATATCGGCTTCATCTTCCAGCACCGGTTCGATTATTCGCCGCACTTCCGCGGGAGGATAGGTTCCGTCTCCATCGACCATCACGAAGACATCGGCATCGACGCGGCTGAACATCGATTGAACGACATAGCCTTTTCCCTGACGACGCTCGCGATAAATCAAAGCGCCTGCTTCTCGCGCTCGCTCGACGGTTCGGTCGGTTGAGTTGTTATCGAAGACGTAGATATCGGCTTCGGGCAACTGGTCGCGGAACTGAAGGACGACATCAGCGATGGTCAGTTCTTCGTTGTAGCAGGGAATGACGACAGCGATTTTCGGAGCGATGGCGGGGGCGTTCAGTTCCTTGAATACTCTTGCCGGTCTGGCCATAATCGATTCCTCAAAATGGATTCCGGGGCGGTGAACCCTCTCGTGGATTAAATTGCTAATAGCGCGCGAAATTCAGTTACCCGCGCCCATCAAACTCAAATGCGCGTTCATCAACTCTGGGCCGATGGCCGACCAGTCGTATTTCTTTCGGACGAGCGAACGGCCTGCTTCTTTCAATCTCAACCTCAATGAATCGTTTTCATCAAGGTCAGTTATTGCGCGCAAAAACTCCTGAGCAGTTTCGGCCATCAGGATGTTTTCGCCGTCCCGCACATCAAGCCCTTCGGCTCCGAGTCGTGTTGAAATGACCGCGACGCCTGCGGCCATCGATTCCAGTATCTTCAATCGCGACCCGCCGCCGACTCTGAGTGGCACTATCGCCGTTAGAGCTTCGCGATAAAAAGGTCTCACATCTTCGACCGTGCCGGTCACTTCTACGTTTGGAATTTCAGCGAGGCTTCGCACCTCGGGCGCAGGATTGCGCCCGACGATAGTGAATCTCAATTGCGGATGATGGTTGTGAATCACAGGCCATGCGGAGCGGGCGAAATTAGTCACAGCATCGATGTTGGCGTGATAATCCATCGAGCCTACGAACAACAATCGATTGCGCTCGGCATCGCTTCTTTGAGGCCAAACTTCATAAACTTTTTCAATTTCGTCATCCGCGTAATGCTTTGTATCGACACCGTTTTCTATCAGGAAGACAGAGGCTCCCGGCGCAATCTCAAGCAATCGCGCACGGTCGCGCTCGCTTACAACCGTGTGCGCGTCGAATGCTGGCATCGCGTGTCGTTCGAATGCTTCGAGCTTTCGCGCCGTCGCTCGCGCGTAAATTTTACGCGCTCCTGTCGCCTGCTCGCTGTAACGGCGCATCAGTTCGGATTCGATGTTGTGCCAGTCGCAAACCACGACCGCGCGGCTCGACGCAGCGCGAATAATCGACAGGTAAGATAAAAGATGAATGCCTTCGACCTGAACCACATCGAAATCATTTTCCGCGATGAGTTGCCGCAACTCTTCCGTCATCTCGCGCGTGGTGTAGTTAAGCATGGGCAGAGGCGTCGGCCCGATCAATCCGCGAACTATTTTTGCAAATGAGTATCCGCCTTTATGCTCGACCGCGACGACTCGTTTGCAATCGGGCATCTCCTGAACAGAAGGCGATCCTTCATCCTGAAAGCCGAGATAAGTGACCTCGGCTTTGCGGCTCAATTGGCGGGCTAAATGATAATTGCGAAGCTTCGCGCCCGTGTTCGGCGGCTGGCATTCTCGCGGCGCAAAGTAGAGTATCCGCATAAATGTGGGGATAGGGGATGGGCGGAACATGAAGAGGTGAGGAGGTGATAAGACTCTTTCACCCAATCACCACTTCATCACTTCACCTCATCACTCATCACTCATCACTCATCACTTTCATTCGGTTTGGCGTAGACGCACAATATATTCGTTCGGAGATTTTTCAGGGCCGATAGCAAAGTCAATCGGACGTAGAGCAATTCGAAGAAGACGAGAAAGCGCGAAAAGTAGAGCGCGCAGGCGGTGGCTATCAGGCGCATCTTCTCTTTTTGAAAACCGGCCTCATCGAGCAGCGCGTGCAAACGAGCGGGCGTGTTGGCTCGATAATGCGCGGGGAAAACATCTTCGGCGGGGCGATTTTCGAGTATCCCCGCGAGGCGAACTCTGGCGGTCTGAGGCAGCATCCTCGCGGCTACGGTCGTATATCCGAGTGCGTTCGGAGTGTGAAGTATGACTTTGCCGCCCGATCTCAGCACTCGATAAAACTCTTTGAATACTGCCCTGGGGTCGACGAGATGCTCGACAACCATGTTGCAGGTGACGAGATCGAAGCTTTCGGAAGCGAAGGGCAGCCGTTCGAGATTCGAATAAACGACTCGTTTTATGGTGCGGTGTTTTTTCATCCCTTCGAAATCCAAATCGATTCCGACGACCATATCTGCGCGGCTCACTGTTTCCTGTTCTTCGCTCCCGCGCCAGTCGGGAAATATCTGATGCCCGCAACCGGCTTCGAGCCATCTGACGCCCGCGCGCGCCTGCTCTCGAACCGTCTCTTCATAAATCGTCTGCGAGTATTTGAGATTGGGAACTATGCGGCGTTGAAGTCGGCGATAACGCTGTTCCCATCGCTCTTTTCTGGTCATCGCGAAATCCTTTTATGCGTATTCGACTTCTCCTTCGGCATCGAGTCGCTGCCGCCTATCGCCTTCGTAGCGGGCGAAGAGCGCGGCGGACATTCCGGCGAGGAAGCAGAAGATCGCCGAATAAGCGTGCGTGAGGAAAAAGGCGGAAACGAGAAAACCTATAAAGCTTATCTCGACCGCCGAAGCCAGCCATATCAGATTTTCAGGCGCGAGGTCTTCTCTAGCGCGTCGACGTATGCGACGCGCCGAGGCGAGCGATCTCCACACGATCAGGGCGAAGAGCGCCAATCCGCCAATGCCGAGTTCGGCGGTGATCTGAATGATCGAATTGTGCGGCGACATCTGAAGGCGTGTATCGCCGAATTTCGAATGGCCGATTGAAAAACAATAAATTCCCACGCCTGTAAGCGGGCGCGCGGCGAACATCTCAAGTCCCGTGCGCCAGATCGCGAAGCGTCCTTCTTCGGCGCGCGCATTGTAATCTTTTTCGTAGTCGAAAATCGTGCTGATGCGATTCCAGTACGAAGCGGGCGCGGCGAACGCAAAAAGCGAGACGCCGACTATGGCGGTGATGAGCGTGTACTTGCGCGCCTGTTTCGAGCCTCGCAAAAACATCAACACGCCGATCACAATGAGTCCCAAAAATCCTCCGCGCGATCCGGTCTTGACCAGGCCGACGAGCATCAATCCGATTGCCGCGATCAGAAAAATCTGCTGAAACAATCGGCTGCCCCGGAGCATGAAGAACGCAAAGGGAAGAGCGACAACGAACAACAACGCGAGATCATTGGCGTCATAAGTTCCTGCGACATTCAATCTTTCATCTTCCGCGATTTTCACTTCCGGCCCGAAGTTCGTCAGCATCGCAAGAACGATCATCGCGCAGCCCGCGACTAAAGCGAAGGCGACGACCCGCGCTTCGCGGTCGGATCGGACGGCCTGAACCAGAAGGTAAACGAAGACTATGTTTTTGGCGAAGACCTCGACTATGAATCCGATGCTGTTTGAAGGCCAGAGCGAAAACGGGATGGTGATGATCGCAAGCAGCAGGATGCCGATGGCGTATTTGAGTTGCGGAGCCTGTTTTATCCGCACGCGGGAAGTGATGCCTTCGCGCGAAGAGATGAAAACCACTGCGACTATAAGCACTGTGATTTTCGCGACCTGAAAACTTCCCAGCGTGGGAAAGAGTTGAAGAATCTGAGTGACGAAAAAGAGCGTCAGCAGCGCCGTCCCCCAAACGAGAAGCAAGCGATAACGCGAGGGGCGCGCCCGGTCGAGCGGCTCCGCGTCGGCCATCGCGTCGCCCGTCAGTTCAAGCTCCGCCGGGTTTTCATAAACGCTGCTCATCACTTCACCCACACATTGCGTTTGCCGCGAAGAAAATAAAAAAGCCCGACAATCGCGGCTGCGTTCATCACTGAAAACACATAAGCCGCGTTGAGCAGTCTCACCCTGCGATTGCGTTTTGCAAACCAGCGGCTCAGAGGAATCGTTGCGTAAAACGCCAGTTGAACGGCGAGCGATGATTGATAAAAAATCGCTTCCGCAACTCCCGCAGCGCGCGAGGCGATCAGGAGATTGCTGACAAATAACAAGACGAAAAATATCGGAGCAGCGAGCCGCATCAATTTGTGCGAATGAAATTGAAAAAGCAATCGACTGGTGGGCAGAAGCACGCGCGGCATCAACTGACAGAGTTGATAATTGCCCGTGAGCGTCCGCGCCTTGCGCCGAAACTCACGCCCCGCTGAACTGTTCGCCTGATCGAAGGCGCGAGCGCGTTCCTCGAATACGACGCGCCAGCCTTTGATGGCTATCTGCATCGGAGTGTAAACGTCATCGAGAAGCGTTTCATTGGGAAGCGGCTTCCAGAGCTTTCGCCTTATGGAATAGATCGCTCCCGTCGCTCCTATGACAGACCCCGAAAGGCTTTCGTTTTTGCGAATCCACTTTTCATATTTCCAGTAAAGCCCCACGCCCTCGCCTACGGATGAATCAGCCGTGAGAACAAGCTCGCCCGAAACGACGCCGACCTCGCGGTCATTGAAATTCGACGCGAGATTTTTTACGGCGTCCGTCTCAAAACGCTGGCGCGCATCGGCAAATACTATGATCTCGCCTGATGATTGCGCGACGCCGAGGTTGAGTGCCGCAGGTTTGCCTCTTCTTTCCGGGCAGGCGATTACCTGCACGCGGTCGGACGCGAATCGCCGCGCCAGGTTTTCTGTCTCATCAGTCGAACCGTCGGACACGATGATGATTTCCAGCAGTTCGGGCGGGTAATCGCTCCGCAAAAGATTTTCTATTCTGGCTTCGATCACCGGCGCTTCGTTGTGACAGGCAACGACGACGGAAACCTTCGGAGTGATGGGGGCTTTTGAAACCGTGCGGGCGAAGAGTCGGGCCATAGCCCACACTGCAACGGGGTAGCCGATGTAGGCGTAAAGAATGGCTGCGACCGAAATCCAGAAGAGCAGTTTCAACCGGGTCTCCTTCTTTCTCTTGAAATGCTCAAAGCAAGCCGGTTTCCAGCCCATGTGGGTGATGTGAATGAAGAGGTGATAGGTGATAGGTGATAGGTGATGGGCGAAATATCTGCCCACTGCTCACCGCCCACCGCCCACTTTAAAGGAAAGGAATAGTATTTTCTTTTCCCGCTTAACGGTGTTATAAGAAATCGTCGCCCCGATGATTCACCCCTTTCCCCAGGGGCGAATCTCTCTCGAAGGCCGCAGGTTGCAATCATTCTGCCTCCACAACTATAAGCGTTTTCGAGCGACTAGCGCGCACAGCGAGATGGAGCGATGTTTGAAGAGATTATTGAAACGTGGTATCTGAGCGCGGCTCCCATTGCTATTTATTCGATAATCTGTTGGGTCAACGCCGCGAAGATAAACAGGGTATTTCAGGAAACCGGCAGAGCCATCAGGTTCGACAGAGATTTGCAACTCGTCAGAGAAGCGATCAACTTCAACATGATGTGGGCAGTAATAGCGGGAGGTTTTTATCTCCTCTATTTTTTTGCAATGGCTTATCAACTGGCGACCGGCGGCCTGACGGCCTATGTTGCAGGTTTTCATTTCACGGCGCTGGCTCTGGTAACATATGTCGGCGGCAGAAAGAGCAAAAAGCTTGAAGCGGAACTGAAAACCATGCACGTAGCGTCTGCCGATCCAGGGCTGCGCTTCACTTACGACAGGTGGATCAGGCAGTGGGGCGAAGCGAGATTGAGGTTGAGTGATGAGTGATGAGGTGAACGGGAGTATGGGAATAAGCGAGTGTGGGAGTATGGGAGTGATACGTTTTCTTCTCCCACACGCCCACACTTTCCTGCTCTCCCACCCCCTATCCCCCATCACCCGACTGAGGAAAGCGGAAAGCAGATGAGCGAAAGGGAATGGGCAGACATACTCGACCGGGGAGATGTCGAAAGCCTGTGGAACGAACTTTATCAACTCATATCGCGCCATCCCGGCGTGCGCCCTCTGCACTTCGCTACCGACGGGGCTGCGGTCATTTCGCCCATGGAAATCAACGCTGATCTGACTCAGGAGTTGTTCCTCGAACTTTTTCAGAAACAGAGATTCGATCATTACCTCCGCGAAAGTTACACCAGCACGGAGATTGAAAACGAGATCGCTTACATAGAAATTCCCAATCTCGTGGGCGCGCGATTGCGCAAGCGTTATCCCGAATCGTTTCGCATGGCAAGACGAGTGAGCGCGCTGCTCAAGTCCAGCGCGCGCTTTCGCCGTTTCACCGCTTCAGGCTTGGCAGCGCAGGACACGGAAGCGGCTCCGCGTCGGCGCGGGCGACCGCCTAAGAAAGCGAAAGCGGCTCAGACGGAAAGCGAGGATTTGGAGATAATCGAGGACTTCGACGAAGAGAGCGCAACGAACGGAAGCGTGAAGCGGCGGCGAATGGTCGATCAGATATTCGGTTTGAAAGACTGGCCGCGACGAAAGCCGCTTGGCGACAGCGGGCATTTCGTCGAGATGGTCAAAATCGTCCCTGTGCGCCGCAGGGACACGCGAATGGTGGGGCGCACGGGATCATCGCAATTGATACTTTCCAACCCTGAGCTTGAAGAGTTGATCGTCGAGGTCTTTCGCGCCATAGATTCGCCCGCCGATGTGAGGACGATCCGCCAGTTGACGCTTTCGAAAATCCCGCTTCAGGACTACAACGTCGCATCGCTCGATGAGCCTGTCGGCGATAAAGAGGGAGAGACTCTCAAACGCGAGGCAGCCGACACACGCGACACTCCCGAAGACGAACTTCTGCGCGACGAGCAGGACTATCAGGTGGCGCGAATGGCCGAAGAGTTCATCGAGTCGCTCCGTCGCGCGGTCAATGATAACGAGCGGCGATTCGCGCGTTTGATCGAAACTATGTGGTATTGCTATTTCGACGAGGATGAGCCTTCGCAACTGGAGATAGCGCGCGTGCTGGGGGTGTCGGATTCGTTGGTGAGCGACAACCGCCGATTGATCGAGCATGAATTGAAGAAGTTGAACCTTGCGATTGAAGACGGCCAGACGTTCAGCGAAGCTTTGAAGCGACTCATCGCCGCGATGCGGTGAGCGACAAATACCCATACTTTGGGCCAAGCTATATTAATCATGCTTGCTTTCATCAAAAGCGTTTGGCTTAGGCTTACCATGTAGGAAATACCTTAGTTCCCCTCTATCGTACTCCTGGACTACAACTTCCAAGGTTTTCCAACGCGATGAATATGTGTATTGATACTTAAATTCAGGCCCTTCAGGATTTGAGAAGTAGCCGTCAGAGTTATCCTTGTACCATTCAAATACCTCATCTGGCTCTCCCATCAACAACCGCATACTAACGGAATCTGTAATTTGTTCTAGTATTGCTCGAACCTCAGCAACTTCGACGTCACTGGGGATTGTAAAAAAATCTGCTCGTTGTGATTTAGGCATTCGCCCGCCACAACTGGGACAGTAGTAGATAACGATGGCATTTGTTGGCACTTTCCCAAAAAGGATTACGTACTCGTTCATTATTGAATTAAACCAAATTGGCAGGAAGGGGTCATTGGCCCCTTCCTGCCAATTGGTGCAAGAGCATACCCGGTCGCTCATATGTTTTGCCTTTTGTTCGTACTAATCTGGGCAACCCCTATCAAAAAAATCATAATGGCTGATTTGCTTACATTGAGTGATAATCCCCCACCAAGATTTCACTTTTCGAACCGCAGTATGGATAGATTTAGGACAAGAATCACGGGCAGGGCGATAGTCAGCATATCCTCCTCCACTGGCGCAGTCTTTGCCTTTGTTAGATAAGCAATCTGCATAAATACAAGCCCTCCTGAGCAGGTTGTTGGCATCTTTGTAAGTGTACGTACTCACAAAGTAGTAATAGAGGTCTATTACCGGACCATCGCCAAAAGGATTAAAACCAAAAGGATTCTCACCCCATTCAGGCGATTCGAATCCACCGTCTCTGAGGATCCCGACCCCTATATCTAACCCATTATTACCTGGAAGCTGATGGCTACAATCCTGCCGCCAAGGCTCACAGAATTCAGGGTTGGGACCAGAAGACGGAGGGCCAGAAGATGGAGTTAGCCCTGATCGATCAGTCCTGTTTACTGAATCGTTAATGCCATAACTGTAGCTGTGCAATCCTTGAGGATTGCGAAGTTGATCATCGCCCATGTTATACCCAGCAAGACCTCTGCATCCGCTGGCTTTATTAGTTCTTCGTTGATCAGATAACGGATCTACACTTACAAATCTCCCTGCCAGTACTCCATAAAATCGATTGATGGCATAATCTGTCCCCGTCTCGCTGTCTCTTTCATAACTCGTGAAGCGATGCTTGTCAGTCGTACCCGTCGCTACCAACTCCTCCCCGAACGGCAGGTGTGACTGACGGCCCTGAATCCCGCCCTGCCCGTCTGTGATCGTCGCCCTCGCGCTCAATCTGTCATACAGGAAAAACACTCGCCCGCCGCCTTCACGCGCTATCATCCTGCCGCCTGCAAATATGTACTCGGTTATCACCGCTCCCGTGCTGCCGTTATGCTCGGCTATCACATTTGAGCCTTCCCAAACATAATGCGTCGTCGTCGAGCCGACCGTCTTTTTGATCCTTCGATTCTGATGATCGTAGCTGTAGGTCGCAGTCGAGCCGCTGTCAACACTCACCACCCGATTCTCTGCATCGTAGGTATAGCTATGCGCTCCATCGCTCGTCACATTGCCAGCCGAGTCATACGAATAATTCAACGTGCTGCCCTCGGTCACACTCGCTATCCTGTTGGTCGGTATCCCGCCTGATTGATCAAGCGAGACTGCTTGAATCTGACTCCCGCCGCTCGTCGCGTCATATACCTCTGTACGGTTGCCCCAT